>OIZF01000898.1_pt1 | contig 18995 bp, 16 predicted proteins | sample 1588471 | NCBI WGS metagenome assembly OIZF01 (sample SAMN03283279) | human gut metagenome | biome: human-associated habitat; material: feces | host: Homo sapiens | place: Peru | collected 2012
GAACGTACAACGAGTTTTTAGTTATTTATATTGGGAGTTTTGACACGCCCTCCACTCAGCCTAAAAGCCTAAAAACAAGGATATGAAAAATCTGATGGGTATTGTGCGTAAGGCAATGACTGTAGTAGCGTTCCTTACGATTTCTGTTGCAGCGGATGCTGCAGAAGTGATGTACAAAATCGTTGAATACAACAAGCAGACAGCAGAGTTTGCGATAGCAGCATGTGGAACAGTGCCACGCAACTCGCGAGTAGACTTCGAGAACAAGTTCGGTGCAACAACGGGCAACCGCTACAACCAGATACCTCGCAACCACGAGGCAGTGCTCTATCTCGAAGGATGGCAAGGCTGCAAGGTGCGCAGCATCACGTTCTCGATGTGCTCAAACAATAAGAAAGGACAAGTGGGCGTGTCGCTCAACGATGGTGGCACAACGCTCTACTCGTTGGCACCGGTCGACTTCGCCAGTTCCGACTGGTTCGGCGAGTGGGTATCGAAAGACCTCGGCGTATATGTCGACGTGACGAAGCAGATAGACGCACCAGCCATCACCACCAACGACATGAGCATCGTTGTGGCTGGAGGCAAGAGCGAAGGCTCGGTGTATCTCGATGCCATCACTATCGAATACGATGAGGCTGACATAGCTTTGGAGTCGCCGCTCGGCTGGCAGTATGAAAAGCTGACAAAGAAGAGCACGCTCAGCGCGGGCGACGAGGTGATGATATTCCGCAACGGAGCGGCAGCTGCCGACTTGGGCGGTATGGACGAGACAAACTATCTCGATGTAGTGTCGGTGACCTCAACGGCTGACGTTACCTGCCCAGATGTGCTACGCTTCACACTGAACAAGTCTGCCGACCAGCAGCACTGGACCCTCACCGACCAATTCGGTCGTCAGCTTGGTGCGACAGGCAAGCAGAAGTTGGCATGGAACGAGGGCATAACCGAATGGAATATAGAGCTTGGTCACGAAGGCGCGACGCTTACTCCTACCAACGAAGCTTACGGCACAATGCGCTACAGCACTCCGGATAACAGCTACGCACGCTTCAACCTCTACACATCCAAGACCCTGCCCCTGCCGTTCCTCTACCGCAAGGGCGAGCAGAAGCAGCCCGAGCTATCGCGTTCGATCAGCTTTGCAGAGGAAGAGATGACGGTATCGTTAGATGTTGCCCACATCGGATTGCGCCCGACATTCATGCCGAAGACCACTACCGACAAACGCTTGCATTGGAAGAGCTCAAACGAGAGTGTTGCGACCGTCACAGGTGGTTACGTTACGCTCCTTAGTGTAGGCGAAACAACCATCACCGCCACCACATACGACAGTGGGGTAGAAACAACAATGCACCTTGTTGTCACCGAACCGACCGCTATCAACGGCGCAACGAATGACGCAAAGGTGCATAGTCCGCGCAAGGTGCTCGACGGCAATAAGGTCGTTATTGTGACAGAGCAGGGATGCTACGGAACAGACGGATGGAAGGCAGGGCGCAAGTAAAGCTTGCGTCAGCATTTCTTATTTCGCATTCTCCAAAATAAATGCCAAATTCTAAATAGCGGTTCGCTTAGTGCCTCCGCAGGATAATATCTAAGCAGACGAGCGTCGCGGTATAATCTTAACAGATTATGCCCCAACGCTCCATGCTTGAAGCCGTTGTCTTTATAAGCATCGTGTCCCCACGCATGGCGTTTGTCGTGATGTCCGAAATTGCCACCATGCAGAATGTCGTCGAGCAACATCCGTCCACGTGTCTTGTCTATCGGTGCAATCATCAGTTCCTCCGATAATCCCATCACCTCATGCAACACATACATCATTGCACCTGCGAACTTCCATAAGCCGAGACGCTTTAGCGAGTTCTGAATTTTGAGTTTTGAACTTTGAATTATCGGCTTTGCCGATTTTGAATTATTCAATTTTGAGTTTTGAAATTCCAATTCACAATTCTTCAACTCCTCATCGTATAAGCGACAATTCCAAACTCCTAATTCAAAATTCAAAATTACGTAGTAATAATCTACCACTTGGCGTAGTCCGACACCCTCATAGAAGTAGTGATGATAGAGGTGGTACAACTGATAGACAGCATTGAACGCAGGAGTAGGAGAGGCTACCTCACCAGCCTCATCGGGCAACGCAATCATATTGCGACACTGCACCTCGATGCTATCCGCAAACCATCGTTGTAAACGACGGCTATACACAAAGTTTGCCATGAACCCCGGTGTGTAATGCAGCTCAACGCATACACCATTCAGAGTGATAGCGATATGGCTAAAGCTCTCCTCGTCCACACGTCCATTTTCCTTTGCCAGCGAATGAGCCAACGCACGTATCTCCTCACGCGATGCCTTCACCCACATATCCACATCACCAGGGGTACGCGCAGCCGGATTTGGGTACATCGCAGCATTCGCTTGTCCCTTTAGTATGCAGCAGTCGTAGCCCGCAGCCCTCACCTTATTATATATATCGACGGTGGCTTCGTTTAGCATCCAATTCTGTCGACGTATACCCTGGCTCGCCATGAACCAATTCATCAGCAGTTTCTGTGTTGGTGCCACGCTTTTTGGCAGTTTCGATATACCCTCCATGATGATGCCCACTAACGTCTGCTTCCTGGCAAAACCAAAGAAACGTTCCCAATCGAAGCCAATCAGTGCCGACCCGTCAACAAACTCCCGACCATCGTAAATACCAAGCGAGAATTGTATGAATTTGTAGTAAATATCCTTTACCATCTCTCGCGAAAGATAACATTGAAAAGGAACAGCGCATTGCCAATTATATACCTGCGCCACATGCGCTTCGGCTCCTTCAGCAGTCGATAAAGCCACTCCAAGCCATGACGCTGCCACCATATGGGTGCACGCTCCACCGTACCAGCAAAGAAGTCGAACACAGCCCCGATGGTACCTACATGGCAATGAATGTTCAGCTCATCCCAATGCGAGTAAGTCCACTTCTCCTGCTTTGGCGCAGTCATACCAATCCAGAGCAAGTCAGGATCAGCAGCATTGATAGCATCAATGATTGCCTTATTGTCCTCCTCCGAGAACTCAGGCTTATAAGGAGGCGAGTAAGTCACCACCTTCAGATGCGGATACACCTTAGCCGCCCGCTTCACTATCAGGTCGAGCACCTTCTGCGAGCTGCCCATGAACATAACCGTGAGCTGTTGCGAACGGAGTGTTCTTCCACATTCCTCACCACTCACTCCACATTCCACATTCAACATTCCACATTCTTCGAGTTTGTTCATTTCAAACTCGAAGAGATCCCATCCTGCAATACGTTCCTTCGGTAGGCTCTTCGCCTTTATCCATCGGCACGCCTTCACGATGCTCACTCCGTCCGGAATTAGCACATCACCATTTGTCAGTGCCTCAGCGAACAACCCGTCCTTACGTGCAGTGTTGTACGAATGTGCATTAATTGTGTTAATGAGCAACTTGCCCTCTGGCAGCGCAGCAAGCTCCGCTTTGCTACCAAGTATCGTTAATGTTTTTAATTTAAACATAACTATAAATCAAATTATTTTGTGATTTTCGTAGCCATAAAAGCGATATTCCGTCATTCTCAACAAATAAGAATACACATTATGATCTACGATAGAAATACCATATATACAAAGTATAAGTAGCTTACTAAAAAGCAACGTCAACAACTCTTTGCCACCCTTCAGTCACAAGGTATCAACATTGTAAAAATCGAAGCCTACGAATATTCAGATGCCCCAGGCATCAAACATCTGTTTTTTATTTTAAGTCCTTTTGATGAATGGTTGAGCCCATTTATTCCAACAAACTATCATCGGAACGATAACAAGAATACTGCAAACTGAAATAAAGAGGCATAACAATAAATCATATCTTATCTCTTGTACTGACCATCCGACAATTTTACTTGCGATAAAAATAACTGCCCTATATACTGGCTCCTGAAAAGCAAATATCACAAGGGAATTCACTCCTAAATATTCTATTATCTTATTATGACTTATTGTACTAGCAATCCCCCAATATAATGTAACTCCTAACATTGATATTGGAATATATAGCCAAACATTCCCAACTTTCAGAGACGCTAAATCTGCCCCCGTCCAAGGCAATGCTGCTAATTGTATTACTAGTATAAAAGCAAATATTAGATATTTTAGTGGTGACTTACCCCCCCAAAAAAAAACTTTATTTGATAATACTATCAATTTACTAATATCCCCAATTCCATAAAAGACAATTCCTATAAATGCAGAACATAGTCCCCATGGTAGCCATGGTGCATTATCTTTTAATACTAAACCTATAATATAAAAACAGATTAACACACCAATCAAATATATACGTTTTGAGCATTTTGATACGAACCAATATAACATTTCCATGGAAAATAAACATGGTATAAACCACAAAGCGCCATTAAACATCATATAGCGCATATCATAGGTTCCATATACAAGACCGATTAGTTGACTTCCAACAGGGACATCCGCGCCTCTGCTATGACGCTCTATCAATATCCAGTAAACTAATGTTGCAAGATAAAATATTACATAAGGCAATACGATATTTTTCAAACGACTTTTCAAAAAATCGGTAAACTTTCCAAACTTCTCTCTTCGAAAAAGCAATCCAGATATAAAGAAGAAAATCGGAATATGGAATCCCCAAATATATGTTCTCAATTCTGGCAAGTGGGTTACATGTCCAAATACGACCAAAAATATTGCGATTCCTCGTAAAATGTCTATTGTATGATTACGTTCTTTATTCATTTTTCTTTTAATCTATTACTCCACCATCATGCATTTGCTTGATGGTATCTTGTTTCAATTTTGTTAATGGTTCTTTGTGGATGTCATTTTCCTTTAGGGAAATTTCATCAGATAGATAAGCTAAGATATCACTCGGGGATGGCTTTAGACCGAAAGCTTCAGACATGTATTTGACAACAGAATCGTTCAACTTATAACCCTTAGCATAAAGCTTAGAAACCTTGTCTTTATACCCAGCATACAAGTTATTAATGTGGAACATTTCTTCATGCGCTTGGCTCTCCTTGGTTACATTTGCCCCCTTCCCTCTGAGCAGAATTTCCTCACATCTAGGATAAGGACCATCCAAACTTTCGATTTTTGGCACGAAACGAAAAGGACTCAACTCCTTATGTTGTTCACTATTCACATAAATACCGAAATCACAGTCTTGTGTTTTTTTATGATCATTACATACGCCACACGATGGCTGCAAGTTATAAAAGCATGTACCAAGAAATGGGTATAAGCTTTGAGGCAGGTAATGATCCATCTGATAAAACACCTCTCCGTTATTCGACATCGTAGGAATTGCATTACAATATACACATGTTTTCAATCCCATCTGTTGATGAATCTCTCCCAGTATTACCCTGGCTTTGGTATATTGAAGACAAATGATGATTCGCTCATAAAGTTTTCCTTTTAAAACTTTCTTCTTCGTCTTCGAATATGCCACTTCTGTCGTCAACATATCAGGCTCACGTTTCAGCACTTCGTTATACTTATCTATATATTGTTTCCATTCTATAGGCTCCAAACTCAAGACCTTAGGATAGTCAGCTATCAATAAATTGATGTAATCTTTTATCGCACGTTTATCATTCCAATCATTGTTATCAGCAACGAATGTCCCAAGATTCGCTAAATCTTTCTCCACATCATTACATGCAACCATTACTCGTTGACGATAAATAAGAGCAAAGCTTCTTACCGCATCATCTATCTCAATCTTTACCATTTCTCTTCCTCCTATCCTCATATAGTTGTTGCAGTTGCATTTTTAAGAATGGATCGCCTATCAATTCCATCAGCAAATGATATTCCGCTTTACTATCATCCAGGAAATAACCGCCAGGAAGCAAACGCTCTATCATATATTTAATTTTCTTTCTGGCAAATTCTCCTACGAACCCTTGTTTGAGAAAGAAACTCTGATAGAGAATGTCGCAGATATTAGCAGCGAAAGGATTCTTGATATTTTCAGGCATTACCATCTTCCCATCCTCCAGATAAAGGATATTGCTCTGAGGAATATCAGACAGTATGAATGGTGAGTGCGTAGCTATCAGGATATTGAAGGATGCATTTCTGTTCATAAACAATCGCTTGATATAGCCCAGAAGTTCATAGACAAATCGCCTCTGGAACTCAGGATGAAAACAAATCTCCACCTCATCAAGTATCAGGTTGATGTTTCTATATCTTACCCGATGCGATTCCTGTATGCTCAATAGGTTCAATACATGATAGATATATGTACTGAAAGTATAGAGGTATTGCCTCTCACCAGCACTCATCTGCTCAATTGGAATAGGAGTATCATTCACTCGTTCACCATTTTCAAACCTATTCATTAAGATTTCTATTTGGAAGAACGAAGGAGGCAAATATTCCTGGATATCTCTCATACTCCTCAAATCTCTACCCTCATCAACACACTGGAAATATTCTCGGTGAGAAATTTTACGGGTCAAGAATTTCTGAGTATCGATAGTCCCTTTCTTCAATGCATTTAAGAAATGTAGGGTCTGTCTTATCTTAAGTGAAATATGCGACTTGTCCCTCATGATAGTCTTCACCAACTTGTAGATCAAATCCATCGTATCAGGTTCTACTCCTTGGGTAAACTTATCTAGCTCTCCCAAACTAGAAAACTCCTCATAGGCGGGATAACTATTGGCTATCGCAAAGGTCTTGTATATAAGATACATGGCGGCTGTTTTTTGCAGGGTATCTTCGAAAATCAAGCCATCCATAACTCCATAACATTTCAAAATCTCTGTATCTATATCGTTATGTTGTAGTGGCGAAAACTTATAGCCATCATAGACTTTAAACTTCACCTGATATTTCTCCACATACTTTTTTTCAAGAGAACTTGAATCAAATTTATAGAGAATATTATCCAAATCATAATCCTCCATAAAACGCCTATAGTGTTTCTGGGCATAAATTAAGATGGCAGATAGTCTGTAAAGAGTAAGATGATGCTCCTTATTCAGGTCAAAGACACCTTCATCACGATAAGGATTCAATACGATAGGAGTCATATATCCATCATTCTTATGAAACAAGCTATCCATCCAGACATGACCTTCTGCCTGAGTTTCAGCCATGGTATCATCCAGACCATCTTTCAGAATCAAGCAACGTTCCCTTTTATAATCATTGGCGTTAAAAGCCTGCAAACTATAATTGGTAACTATCGTATAGAAGAAGTTTTCCTTAGCCCATTTCACGAAATCAGCCATGAATACCTTCTCTGAGCTTACCCTTCCATTCTTGATAGCAGTCAAGGTAACAGAAGCCTCTTTGCCCATTTGGAATTCAACCTTATCTCCCAGGCAAGAGATTCTGGCAATCTGTCCGTTAACTACATAATAAAGTTCGGCATACAAGTTCTTGACATAATAGAGGTCATCTGCCGTTTTACGACGTTTTCCTCTATTCAGCAAACAACTCAGGTTGTTGATTACTCTATAGATGATTTCGAACAAGGAAGACTTACCGCTACCATTCACTCCCACGATAGCCTCCACATTGATGCGGCTGCCATAGAATCCTAGCAATGGATTCTCCTCTCTGAGCTCAACCTTGTTGCGATTAATCTCGCAACGCCCATTGAGTTTATAGAACTCATCACGCAGCCCCTTTTTCAAATTAGGAGAACAATTGGGGAGAATATGAATCACTGAAAGCGAGAATTCCTTTGGAGTTCTTTTATATTTTGATTCCATAAGATGTCCATATAGTTAAATTCCATAGTCTCTAAGCTTTGAATGTAACCATCCAACCACTATAGCAAATGCTTGACGATTATACTTTTACTATCTTCTCATACCATCCTACCATGGTCTTAGCCTTTTCATCCCAAGACAATTCTATCTGTCTCTGCTTGCAGTTTTCAGACATCTGTTTCAACAAATTTCTTTTACCCTCCAATTCATTCAAGATAGTTGCGAAGGATTGAGAGGACTTAGAAGGATTGATCAAAAGAATCTTCTTGCCTACTTTATCATTTACAGCATCACCCTGTCCACAAGTATCAAAGCAAACAACAGGAAGATTATTACCTATCGCCTCCAAAACAACATGCGGTGTTCCTTCGGCAACACTTGTAAAGAAGAATACATCAGATTTCTGCATGATACTTTGCACTTCATCATGACTTACAGCTCCATGCCAAATACATTTATCTTTAATACCTAGGGTATTTGTCAATAGTTTATATGGTTCAGCATCACCACCTCCAACAATATGAAGTCGAATATTTTTATTACCCGTAATAGCAACGCTTCGCAAAGCTATACCTAACTGCTTTCTGAAGTCCAGTTTGCCTACCCAAAGTACATCAAACGTTTCTTTCTGCGACTTATCAATCAAAGGATGTTCCTGTACATAGCAACCTGTCTCATTCAATAAAGGAGAATCGATAGCCATATATTTTTTAAAAGACTCTTTAGAGTTCGAAGATGCCGAAAAGATAACAGATGCCTGGCTAGCCGCTTCACGAACACGTTTAGAGTATTTCAACTGCCACACAGTCAGAACGTTTTTTAACCGCATGAACAGCTTAGTTTTTATACTCGCACCTCCCAAGTAAGCTACGGGGAACTTGTCCTTTGCATCTACAGGCCCCCATACAAACGGAATATCAATTTCCTTCGATAATTTCCAAAGATACCCAGGCTCACGGAATCCAATCATATTCAATTGGTGCAATACATCAATATGCCGCTTTGAACAAATATCCTTTGCCATGCAATACGTCTTCCACTGCCATTCTTTATAGTATTTATAGAATCTCCAGTCACCTTGATTCCAGCACATCTTACGGATCTCATCAGAAACAGGATTATAATAGAAGTGCATATTTTTCCCTTGTTCCAATTTAGGGACAACATCTTCTATCTTATTTTGAAATTCACCTTCTGTAATAATGTGAATTTCACAATATCTGGCAAGATTACTCACCCAATTCCAAGCCATACCAGGCTCACTCCCCATGTTGGGGGAGCAAGCGTAGGCGTTTATTAATATCTTAAGCATTCGGCAAATGTTTTTCGATAAATTCATCAACAACAGGCAACATTGCTGCTGTCGGATTGATACCACCTGAACGACTCAAACAGCCAGTGGTAACAACAAGCATGTTATTCCAACGTGTGAAATAATCATTCATATCCTTGAAGTCAAACATGCCATAAGGATGATAAATGTCTTCACAAGTCTGGACATTGATTTCTTCTGCAAGCACATCATACTTCACATTGCAAGCAGACAAGTGCTTTATAGCATCCTCCTTTGCTTCATTAAAAACAAATTCGGCCTCCTTACCTGCATCATAGTACACATCTAATCCTTGAACACCAAACGCATCCTTTTCTTTAGAAAGCGATATATAACTTTCAAGTGAAGGATTCTCAATATCTATGTATAGGAACCATTCATTATCCATCACATACATTCTTCTCTTTGCCAATACAGCCCAGGCAAAAGCTATGCAATGTGGAATATCTTTAAGGGCTGTCCAGATATACTTCAACTCAAAATGATGCTTGAAGAGGACCTCCTTCATGACAACAAAAAATGGGAACTTCAAATTGAAAACAGGATGAACATAGAAAGAACAATCTTTCTGCGCTACCTTGCCATCAGCATCTACATCCGTCACTTCACCAATCATTCGTTTCGTGATAAGAGATGTACCTCTCATTCTAAATACAAAGTCTTCATTGCCAATGACTGTAGAGCCCTTGATTTTGAAAACCTTCATAGACAAGTGATCACTGAAATGAACTTTTTCAGGCATCAATCCTGAACTCATCAATATACGAGAACTCTCAAATGCCCCAGAAGTCAAGAAATAGTAATCAAATGATGCTTTACTCTCAGATTTGCCATCAGTATAAACAACGGCATCAATATCTTTTCCATTTTTTGATTCAAGTCGTACAACACGACAATGATTCATTATCTTAACCTGTTGGCGTTTATCAATCTTAAACCAATGGAAGAAATTTCTATGTAAAGCACTCAACCAAACACCTGTTTTCGTAAACAGTTCATTACTAACATGATTTTCCGGAAACTTGTTTTCAATCTTAAACTTTGCAAGCATCTCATCCTTTCGAGTCTTATCTATATTGATGACTCCCTGCATAAATGCATCCGGATGATGATAATCGTTATCGGTGTATGTCAAGAGCTGACCGCCCCATTTGTCTGAAGCACCACCATATCCAAAGAATCGTCCATCAGTCAATCCCTTGTACATAGCCTTCTTCAATTTAGAGTAAAAGCCTATCTGCTCCTCACTCTTCACATTTTTATCACCAACATCAAAGAGTGTAATCTCTGTATCTGGATATTTCTCAATAAGAGAATTTATAACATAACTGCCGTATGTACCAGCACCTAAAACTGCAATTTTCATTTGAATTTTATATTAAGTTTTGATTCCGTCATTGTAGATGACGCAACATTATAATTATACATTCCATCAAAACGACTATATAAAGCCTTCTTCATCATTCCCATCTTCATCATAAGCCTTGGCAAACCTTCAAATATGAACTTTGGAAGAACAATGATCAGACCGCCAACAGTCTGCTTGGCAAAATTATATTTAGTAATATCATTATTCTGGAAAAGATGATATACAGGAAGATTCTTATCTGTTTCAATAATCTTAAGCAAAGCGAGATGAATATCTTCTCTTTTAACTATTGGCTGCCGACTCTTTTTATTACCCAAAATAACACTTGCTCCACAAGGCAAACTTTTTATAAAAGGAGCAGGACGGTTATCGGCAAGAACATAACCAGGACGAACCATTACGACCTCGAAAGGAAGGGATTGCTTTATTGAATTAAGAAACTCATCACAAGCAATCTTTATTTTGCCGTATCCTTCCATCATCGTATTAGCAACCGTATCTATAGGAGAGTTCTCATCAAGTTTTCCAAGATGATAACTATATACCATAATGCTTGAGAAATGTATCAACTTCTTCACCTGTTTTTGCCTACACATTTCAACAAGTGATTTCATATATGATACATTATTTTCAATATTTTGATCTTTTAGAATAGCAAAATTGACAACAGCTTCATAACTATCAGCAAGCATCGGATTCTTATCTATCTCCAAATAACTACCATCCTTTCTTCCAAAGGTATCAACATCAAATCCTTGTTGAATCAGCAGTTCCTTAAAACCTTTAGCCACAAAAGAAGTAGCTCCACATATTAGTATTTTTTTCATTCTTATTTACTTAAAAAAGACAAATGTTTATTTGTATCCTCTGTGCTTGAAAATCTATTTTTTATTTTACTAGCAGGAACTCCACCCCAAATTTCACAAGGCGGAATGTCTTTGGTAACAACAGCACCAGCAGCTACAATGCATCCTCTACCAAGTCTTACACCTGCAACGATTGTTGCTCCTGTACCAATCCATACGTCATCTTCAACTATGGTAACTTCGTCCTTACCTCGCGGTGCATCCCACATACAAACGCCAGGAATAGAAAAAGTATGGTCATTCCTACCAACAAAACTCACTTGTCCTGCCACTAATATATTATTACCAAAATGTACATCACTAATGAGCCAAGTACCTCTCCCTAATTGGACATTATCTCCAAAAACAATATCACGATGGATAATATGGCAATGTGGCATCACACGAACAAATCCTTTATATTTTACCCAAGGATAACGAATGTGAAAATAAAACCACGAGCGTAGCTTATTAAGATAATATCGGATGGTGAATCTCAACTTTGTGTCTCCAATCGCCATATTATTATAATTGATCGTATGCATATTTTTAATGTAATATTCTTCTTATTTTCTTTTTAAGTCCTATCATTCTGACTCTAAAATAATCTTTATTACACAACTTCTGCTGATGTAAGTCTAGCTTTATGTCATCATTATATTTTAACGGCTCATGTAAAGCTCCAATTTTAAGATGCGCATAAGGATTAACATCCCCTTGCTCATAATGCGTACCTCCATCCATTCCTATGTTCAAAGCTAAATTGTCTCCGGGTATAATACAGAGTCCGTTTTCAACAAATAGAGCAAAAGCCCAACGAGTTGCCCAAGAAGTACTTTTATGAATGTTTTTATAGGTTTGCCCCCATTTATAATACATCATACAACCTTTAAACATCCCGAATGGACGAATCAATTTAAATAAAGATTGTTGCGGCCATTTTTTCATCTCCATATCCATATGTTTCCAAGCACGAGCCCAGCTTGCCCATCCCCAACATTTAAAATCTATCGTATAGAAATAAGTATTGGCATTTTGTACTTTTGGATAATGGTTTTCTGCCGAGATTTCCATAATACGCTCATCATTTTTATAGCGTGGGAGAAGGATTTCACACAGTCTGAAGAAGCCTTGACCAACTACAACATCATCCTCTATAATCACACCATATTCTTCTTGCTCAAAAAACCAAGTAATTGCACCATAAACCGCATTGGCACAACCCAGATTTTCCTCCCTAAAAAGAGTTTTTACTTCACAAGGCCAATCTATTGCATCAAGCATTGCTTTTCGAGTTGCTTCAACTGCTTCTTTTTCACCTTGCTTATGCACTCTAGGTCCATCACACTCTAAGTATAAACGTTCTGGCTTATACTCTTTTATAGCCAACATAGCTTGTTCCACATGGTCAGCTCTGTTGAAAGCTAAAACTAATATTGGTACTTTCATAAAAATAGTCTTAATTAGCTTAATCTCTTCTGAATATGTCTCTTGTATAAACCTTGTCCTTTACATCATCCAGACAAGCATCGTAGCGGTTGGCGATGATGGCATGGCTCTGTGCCTTGAAGGCTTCGAGGTTGTCCTCTACTCTACTTCCGAAGAAAGTACTACCCTCTTCTAAGGTTGGCTCATAAATAATGACTTCAGCACCCTTTGCCTTGATACGCTTCATGATTCCCTGGATGGCTGACTGGCGGAAGTTGTCACTGTTTGACTTCATCGTCAAGCGATAAACACCAATCACGCAGTTATGCTCCTTGCTGGCATCATAGCTGTTGGCATCTGCATAGCTGTAATAGCCTGCCTTCTGGAGTACAGCATCAGCGATGTAGTCCTTACGAGTGCGGTTGCTCTCTACGATAGCTTCAATAAGATTCTCGGGAACATCAGCATAGTTAGCCAAGAGCTGCTTGGTGTCCTTAGGCAAGCAATAGCCACCATAGCCGAAGCTTGGGTTGTTGTAGTGGGTGCCGATACGCGGATCGAGACCTACACCGTCAATGATAGCCTTTGTGTCAAGACCCTTCACCTCTGCGTATGTATCCAACTCATTGAAGTAGCTTACTCGGAGTGCCAGATAGGTATTGGCAAAGAGCTTGACAGCCTCAGCTTCCTTCATGCCCATAAATAAACAAGGGATGCCCTTGTTTAATTTTGAGTTTTGAGTTTTAAATTTTAAATTAGTCGCCTCAGGCGATGAGGAATTATTCATTTCTGAATTATCACCATCTTCACGATTGCCGATAGCTCCTTCTACTAACAAATCTGCAAATGTCTTGGCGGCTTCCTTCAACATCTCCACATCAGTAACAGACTTGATAGCCTCGTTCTCTTCAGCAAACTCAGGACGGTCGATAAGCTTAGGATAGCCTACGATGATGCGGCTTGGGTAGAGGTTGTCGTAGAGTGCCTTGCTTTCACGAAGGAACTCTGGAGAGAAGAGGAGGTTGAACTTCTTTACGCCCTTCTTGGCATACTTCAAGTAGAGGCTGCGGGTGTAACCTACAGGGATAGTACTCTTAATGACCATCACAGCATCAGGGTTTACTTCCAATACAAGATTGATAACTTCTTCCACGTGTGTTGTGTCGAAATAGTTCTTGACGGGGTCATAGTTGGTAGGAGCAGCAATCACAACGAAGTCAGCATCCTTATATGCTGCATTACCATCAAGAGTAGCCACAAGATTCAGCGGCTTCTCCGCCAAGTATTTCTCTATATACTCGTCCTGGATAGGTGAAATACGCTTGTTAAGCTTCTCCACCTTTTCTGGAATAACATCTACTGCTGTTACATGATGGTGCTGAGATAACAGGGTTGCTATACTCAGACCTACATAGCCTGTTCCGGCTACTGCTACTTTTATATCTTTAAAATCATTCATAGCAATTATATTTTATTTATTTTCTTTTATTCCAAAGTTTAGGACACAAGCATCTCAGATAAATAGTCAAATAATGGAAACAAGCCGTAACAAATCTCTTGTGTTTTTTTTCCAAATGAAAAGTCTCCTTTGGAGGCATACCATTCGGCCTATTCAGCATTTTCCATCTTTGAGCCAAAGGCACATCAGGGTTACACCACTTATCTAATGTTGGATGCTCATCACACTCACCTAATATCTCTCCTGCCTGATACATTGCAATGCCAGCCTTCTTTGCCCTCATACCATAATCAAAATCGCCTTTACTATGAGTAAAATAAAAATCCAAATTGCCAAGCACATTATAAGTCGCCCGAGGTATCAATACAATATTACCATTAAAGTAATCAACCGGGATTAACTTATCATTCGGCTTCGGAATTATCCCACCCCGTAATCTGCCACCATAAGTAATACAAGAGTGCCCAGTATCCTCTGTTGCTCCAACAATGATTGCCTTTTCGTTTGTCTCAACAGCAGCATCAGTAAGAACCTTCAACATATTCCCATACACAAAGGTATCATCGTTGAGCCACAGATAGAAATCATAGTCCTTAGCCTTTGCAGCTGTGTCCCATGCTGTCCACATACCGCGATTCCAGAACAAATCGCCCTTGGCATGTATTACATTTACTTGTGGAAATTGTTCAGCCACCGCCTCCGGCGTACCATCCGTACATCCGTCGTCAGTAAGATACACATCCACTTGATAACCATCCAATGGCAACAATTTATATAGGCGATTTAGGCATGATATAGTCTTGTCCTTACGATTAAAGACCGTCAATAATACCGCTAAATGTTTATCTATCATATTTTTCTATTATATTATTTATTACTTTTGAATATTTTACCGCACCATAATCCATATTCAAATGGTCGGGATCAAAGAAATCATCATCATTAAACCGATTGTCCGACAATAGATTTAAATAAACAACATCTGTTTTTATTTGTTTAGCTTCTGCTACCATGTATCTCATATTATTTTTTACATCGTTCGTTACATAATTATAATAACAAGAAGCTGCAGGCGGGGTAACTATAATAAGCTTTACATGATGATCTTTGCACAGTTTTGCTGTATGAATCAAGTTATTCGTATTCTGTTTAAATATCTCTTTAGAGAACATTGCTTTCCCCATATGTCTTTCAGCAGTTTCCCTAGCACTTTCCTTCCAATTTTCTGGTCGCTTTGACAAAGTTGTATAACCTCCCCACCCATTTGGTTGCTTATTCTTATATTTTACTACAGAATACTTAATACCAGTAAGGACCTTAAACTGATAACTTCTAGGATAAGACAATTCAAAACCGTATTTAGAAAATCTAGAGTGCTTATGACATCCCATGTAAAGCTGATAATAAATACTTCTAAACCATTCTGAACCATTCTCCATAATAAGCGAAGGAGTAAATACTGCCATTTCACAGACTACATATTTCAAATTTTTACACCTATCTATATATCGAGACAACAAATAATCATCATAATAAATAGTCTGCGAGGTATTTGCTAAATTATAGCAGCTCTTCTTTATTAATTGCGGGTTTAAACCATAAAAATTATGAGAACTTCCCAAAACTAAAACTTCGACACTATCAGAGAGAGTTGAAAGCATTGTTCTTTCCTTATCTTTATAGGTATTTGGGGCTTTTCTTGCTATTAATTCAATTAACGCCAATAAAATAACTAGCATTATCGCAAAAACAGAGAGTCTTAAAATAAACCGTTTCATCTTTTTAGAAATTAGCATAAATGAATTTTCCAGAATCTAACATACCAAAGATCAGAATCATAGTCACCACACTTATATACCCTCCCCATCTTATCCAAGTATTTTTACTTTCAAATAAAGAATACTTATTATTAAAAAATTCTTCATTTATTCCTGAAAGAATAAGTAAAAACAAAGGGAGAAGAACTACCAGAGCATTATTTGTACCAAATTTTGCATCAAATCCCATACCATTAAAATTAACAATGTTTGAAATGAATGCACAAAACGTATCTATATCAGACGATCTAAAAAGTATCCAAGCAAATGTTACAGCTATAAAAGTATATCCAATTCTTATAAATCTTCCTATTTTACGAGACGAAACATCGTATTTTTGAAATCCTAAGATTTTTTCAACACACTGGAATAAACCATGTAAAACACCCCACAATATGAAAGTCCAATTTGCACCATGCCAAATACCGCTAACAAGAAATGTTATCATAATATTGGAATAGTTTTTGATTTTAGAGCACCTACTTCCACCTAAGGGAATATATACATAATCTTTTAGCCAACGCGACAAAGAGATATGCCAACGTCTCCAAAAATCAGTAATACTTATAGCAAAATAAGGATGATTGTTAGTACTCAATTTAGGACATAGCCCTTTGTATAGGCACTTTTACAAGTGCCTATATATCGAGATGTTAAAAATTTTACTTGTTTATTAACTATTGGCATATTGCCAATCCGATTTTATCTGGTCGCAGACTGAAGAAATCTCTGCAACCGTTAAAGATGTTAACAAAAAACTTTCCAAGGTAATCCCACGCCGACCGACCCTGCAGCTTCACCGTACTGATTATACTGTGATAAGTGGCTGCCATCTTCGCTCCATCATCACTGCCGAAATGGAGCATGTTGTTTCGTTGGGTTGTCAGAGGACGGACTGCACGCTCGGCTGCATTGTTGTCTATCGGATAACTACCATCCTTTATATAGGTAAAGATGTTTGCCCAAAATGTATCCAAATAGTTCAACGCTTTCTGCAAATAAGGAGTAACAGTCGCAGGATCCTTGGACTTCTCTATACCGAGATGAGTGCGGAGATTTATCAGGATACCTTTCGTCTCAAGACCTTGACGTTGTTTTTCTCTCTCCTCGTCAGTAAGATTACCCTTTGTATACTGGCGTTCCAAATTGTACAAATCATCTATATACTTAATGAAGATGTCTGCATTCTTGTCGCCAGCCTGCTCGCTTGCTTTCACAAACTTGGCACGCGCATGTGCAAGACACACCTGATGGTCTGTCTTGAATAAATTGGGAGTCTCGGCTGCCTTCAACTCGTTACCAATAAAGGTATAGGCATTGTAGCCGTCAGACATGATGCTCTTCAATTCTGCATCACCGATAAAGTCTGTAAGCACATCACGTCCACGGGAGCCATTGTCGTAGAAGAAGATAACCACACGCTCTGCCTTGTTCACAAGTACCCAGATGTAACATTTCTTGTAGTGGTCGTACTTACGCACCTTGCACCAGGTCTCGTCGCAGTTTACGATGGAGTCTTTCTCCAACGCTACTTCCTTCAGTGACTCAACGAGCTTGTCAAGATAAACTTTGCCTTTCTTCAACCAATTGCGCAGCGTGTTTGCAGAAACGGTCATCCCCATATCCGTCAGCCATTGATGGAGAAGCCCGAATGTGACGTTCTTCACATACACCTCGTAGGCGATTGCCTGTAGGAACTCAGGTGTTGCCTTTGTTCCCTCGAACTTCGTCACAAATTCAGGACACCCGGCTTTGGGGAAATAACCCCATTTCGGCTTCTTGCCTTTCTCCACGTAATGCACCATCTCAAAGCGTTTCTCAACGAGACTCATCTCAAGGTGAAAGACGGAAACCATCTTCTTTCCAAGGATTCGCCCTGGCACTTTAGCCTCATCTGACTTGTACTCTTCAGAAGGTCCCTTAACGCACATTGTCTTGTATGTTTCGGGACGGTTGGACAAGTCACGCTCCTTCTTTGACGGATTCTCTTCTTTGGAAAAAGCCTCGTTCTTGGAAACGGAGTTGTCCGGAAGAGAAGATGAAGTGCCGTCAAAATCATCCTCGTCTTTACCACGATCTGACTCTTCTTCTTTTGTTGATTCCGCTTTCTTTACTTTCTGCCTCTTGTCACCGAAGCGGTTCTTGTCGGCAAACTTTAATTTTGCTGTTAAATCAGCCACTTTGCGCTCGGCAGCCTTACGCTTACGTTCGGAATCCTTCAATGAAGATTCTAGAGAATCAATACGAGAAAGCACATCATCCAATTTGGATAAGCGTCCTGCCAGGTTCTTTTTTTCATCAAGAAAATCCTGCAATACAAGCTTCATTGCACGATTCTCCAAATCAGCAGCGTTTATACGCTCGGCAAGGTAATTGATATAACGTTTTTGTTCTTCTGCTGTCATACCTTCACTGTAATCAAGAACTGAGCGCGAGATTGATTCTCGTGCCAAAAGTTCTCGCTTTTGATCTATGATATGTTGCAGTTCGTTCATCCGTAATGCCCTGATTTTCAACTACAAAAATAGTGAAAATATATGAGAAAAACGAACAAACAAACAATATAATTATTTGATTTTCAATGTTTTAACTATTGGACTTTCCAATAACAACACAACATCTTTCCAGTCTATCCTATAGACCAATTCACCACCTTCACGCTCCACTTTCATAAACTGATAACCCGATACGAACTTCTTTTCAAACAGGCTGTATGAACGGTTGTCGTATGTGAACAGTCTTACTATGCGGCGGTCTCGTGACATCACGATAAATACATCCCCGTCATTTGGCTCACGGTGGAGTTGTTCGCGTATGATGGACAATACGCGACTATGCTTGCATCGCATATCCGTAAAGTCACGGAGATAGTAGAACTGGTTCAATCCTGTTACACTCAGCATAGGCCCTCCAGTTTCTCTATCAGTCGCTTCAGCTCTTGATAGCTTAGGTTCTTCTGGG
>OIZF01000905.1_pt1 | contig 18881 bp, 10 predicted proteins | sample 1588471 | NCBI WGS metagenome assembly OIZF01 (sample SAMN03283279) | human gut metagenome | biome: human-associated habitat; material: feces | host: Homo sapiens | place: Peru | collected 2012
GATTTGTTTATCTGCCGGAGATGCCTTATCGAAAAGTAGATTTAGACAAGGCAAAGAGAAATGTATTAACACAAGAAGAATTTACAGAAGCCGGCGGAAAAGGAAATGTTGCAGGCTGGCTGAATACGATTACTGTAGAAAATGTACATCCAAATACTACTGTGGCGATACGAATGAAAGGAATTGCAGGAGAAGCAGATACATTTACATTATATGCTTATGATAAAGAGAATAAATTAAAAGAAGTCCCGGCAGAATTATGGCATATTCAGGAAGAAGACAAAACAGTGCCGGATAAACTTACAGAAGATACATTATATGAAGTGCATGTTATGGTAGAAGATGGAGGAGAATTTGATCTTAGTGATACAGAAAAAGAAATCAAAATAGCAGTTGTTCTCGGAAATAAGTAATCTGTTTTTTAGAAAATCACCTGGATGGAGAAGAAATTATTTGGACCATTCAGGTGATTTTTTAGTGAGGGAGACTCTTCTGCATTGTCAGAAAATTAACAAAAACAGCAAGGTATAAAATTTGAATATTCAGAAAATTCGTGATATAATTTAACAAATTTATTAAGACAAATAGAACGAAAATTTATACTGAGAAAAGGAGAGTGTATGACGCAAAAGAGGAATAACAGATTATTAAATACAAAGTTAAATAAATACATAATTCCCGGGATAATGATGTCACTGGCGCTTCAATTGGGAAACATAGTCGATACCATTTTTGTCAGTAATTTAATAGGCGTGGATGCGATGGCAGCGGTTACGATGAGCCTGCCGGTTGAAACAGTTATCCAGCTTGTTGGTTACTGTCTTGGAGTCGGAGGCTCCATTGCAGCAGGCATCATGCTGGGAAGACGTGATAAGGAGACCGCTTCAAAACTATTTTCAGCAACCCTTACAGTGACTCTGATTGTGGGGATTATTTTTTCTGTCGCTGCATTTTTTACAGCTGCTCCGATCGCAAAAGCACTGGTGTCAGATGGCGGTGTTTTAATGCATTACACAAGAGATTATATTTTGGTAAGCATGCTGGGTGCACCGGTAATCGGAGTGGGATTGTTGATGGTGAATTATCTTGGAGCGGAAAATCATCCGGAGCTTGCATCGGCATATCTGATCGCTGCAAATGTAATCAATCTTGTGCTCGATTATATTTTCCTTAAATTTACTCCGATGGGAATTAAAGGGGCAGCATTATCTACGGTACTCGGCTTCCTTTTAGCAATGGTGATTTTCATTCTTTATATTCGTTCAGATAAACGAAACTTAAGCTTTGTAATTCTCAAAGCCAAAGACTTTGTAATACTAAAAGAAGCGATTGTAACGGGAATTCCAATGCTTGTTTTCATGGCGACCAATTTCGTGAAAGCACTTGGACTAAACCTGATCATCATGCACCTGATCGGAGAAGTTGGAATGGCGGTATTCACAGTTTGTGATAATGTTCTTCTGATCGTGGAAATGTTAACGGGAGGAATCATTGGTGTGATCCCAAATGTTGCCGGAATCCTTTACGGAGAAAAAGACTTTGTCGGAATCCATGTTCTCTGCAAAAAGATGCTGAAATACAGCTATATTGTTCTGGCTTTGGTATTTGTCTGCATCATGGCATTTACGGAGCAGGTTACGATTTTATTTGGAAGTGGCGGCGGAGAGCTGGGAGCACAGATTGTGGGTGCACTTCGTCTGTTCGCATTTTGTACGGCACCGTATTTGTGGAATAAATTTATGGTAAGCTATTACGAATCCATTGAAGAGACATCCATCGCAAGTTTTGTTACACTTCTTGAAAATGCAGTTGTATTACTTCCGGTAACATTTGTCGGAATCTTTGTCTGGAAACAGATTGACGGAATCGGAATCAATGGTATTGCAATCGCATTTGTTGTTACGGAGTTCTTAACTGTGATCGCAGCAAATATATACAGAAAGATCAAATATAAAGAATCTACATTTTATATTATTCCGGAGCATAATCCGGGAATCAACCTGGACTTTTCAATTAGAAGCAGATTGGAAGAATCGCAGGATGTTCATAGAAAGATCAAGGAATTCTGTATTGAAAATAATGTATCGGGAAACAGGGCCAATCTTGCTGCTGTATGTGCAGAAGAAATGACGGTAAATATTATTAAATTCGGAGGGAAATCTTCGAACTGGATTGATATTAATCTCTGTCTGGAAGAGGATACTTTAAACTTGAGAATCAGAGATAACGGAGTGAATTTTAATCCTTTGGAATATAAAAATGACAGTGAAGAATTTGATATTCATGGAATAGAACTTGTAAAGAAGATTTCAAAATCGATGAATTATATACGTGCAATCGATATGAATAATACAATAATATCTTTTTAGGAGGTGCGAAAGATGACGGCAATCAATGAAAGTAATGTTGAATTTAAGTTTCGCCCAGTGACAAAATTATTTGAAGAGCAGGTGGCTCTTCATCCGGACAAGCTTGCGGTTGTGACAAGTAAGGAAAGCTTTTCCTATTCGAAATTAAATGAAAGAGCGAATAGAATTGCAAATGCACTCATCGAAAAGGGTGTGCAGGCTGAGACAATCGTAGGAGTTATTCTTGAGAGATGCTGTGATTTCTATGCAGTACGACAGGGAATTTTAAAAGCAGGAGGAGCATTTACGGTTGCGGCACCGGATTATCCGGATGACAGAATCCAGTACATTTTTGAGGATGCCGGAATTCCTTTTGTAATTACGACAAAGGAGATTGCAAAAGAGAGACAGGATTTATTCGCAAAGCTCGACTGTAAGATGCTGCTTCTTGAAGAACTTCTTGAAAATGAAAATGCAGAAAATCCGGATGTTGAAATAAAAGAGAATGATCTTTGCTATTGTATCTATACTTCCGGTTCAACAGGAAAACCAAAAGGCGTTATGATTGAACACGTGAATCTGGCAAACTTTGTGAACCCAGATCCGAAAAATGCGGAAACCTTTGGATATGTAGACAAAGGCTCGGTTTCTCTTTCTATGGCTGCAATGACATTTGATGTATCGATTCTTGAAGAATTTGTTCCTCTTACAAATGGTCTTACAGCGGTTATTGCAAGTGAAGATGAAATTAATAATCCAATTATTCTCGGAGATTTAATTGTAAAAAATAAAGTCGATATTATGACGACAACGCCTACATATTTGTCAAACATCATTGATCTGCCACAACTCAAAGAGGCAATGTCCCAGATTAAAGTTTTTGATATCGGAGCAGAAGCATTTCCACCGGCACTTTATGAAAAGATTTGTCTGGTAAATCAGGATGCTTATATTATGAATGGGTATGGTCCGACAGAAACAACGATAAGCTGTACGATGAAGGTAATCACAGACAGTCAAAAAATTACAATCGGTGCTCCAAATGGAAATGTGAAGGTATTTATTGTCGATAAAGAGAATCATATTCTGCCGGACGGAGAAACCGGTGAGCTTGTTATAGCAGGTCTTGGAGTCGGCAGAGGATATGTGAATCTTCCTGAGAAAACTGCAGCTGCATTTATCGAATTGAATGGAGAACGCGCATATAAAACAGGAGATCTTGCGAAAATCAATTCCGATAATGAAATAGAGTTTTTCGGAAGAATGGACAATCAGATCAAGCTGCGCGGACTTAGAATCGAGCTTGGTGAGATAGAAGAAGTGATAAATAGTTTCGAGGGCGTTATTACAAGTATTACAATCCCTGTAGATAATCAATACTTATGCTGTTATTTTATCGCAGATCATGAAGTTGATACAGAAAAGCTTATGGAATACGCTTCAAAATCACTTGCACATTATATGGTGCCGGAGGTATTTATACAGCTTGAAAAAATGCCGATGACACAGAATGGAAAAGTCGATAAGAAGGCATTGCCAAAGCCTGTTTCAGCACCGACAAATCTGAAAGCCGCAGAAACACTGATGCAGAAAAAGATTTTCGAGATTGTCTCTGAAATTGTAGGAAATGATTTCTTTGGAATTGATACCAGTCTTTACAAAGCAGGGCTTTCTTCCATCAGCGCAATGAAACTGTGTATTTTACTTTCGGATGAGTTTGGAGTTACTGTGAAAACAGGCGATATCCATGATAACAATACGATTGAAAAACTTGAAAAATACATCATGCTTGCACCGAAGCTCAGAACCTATGAAAAACGCGAGGTTTATCCGCTTACAGGATCTCAAAAAGGTATTTTTGCTGAGTGTAGCAAAAATCCAGACAGCACAGTTTATAACATACCATTCCTTTTCGAGCTGGAAAATGCGATTGATGAGCAGAAGCTGGCTGATGCACTTATAAAGATGGTAAATGCACATTCCTATCTGCTTACAAAAGTGTATCTCAACAGTGACGGGGAGATGGTGCAAAGTCCGGGAGAAGACGAATTTATACCAAAGATTATCAAGACTACAAACAGTGAGTTTGAAGCGTTAAAAGAAAATCTGGTACGTCCGTTCAAGCTTGAAAAGGGACGTTTGTTCCGTGCGGAAATTTATCTTACGGAAGATAAAAAATATTTATTTACAGATTTTCATCATATCATTGCAGATGGTAATTCTTACGATATTATTTTTGAGGATATCAATAAGGCGTATCGTGGTGAAAAACTTGAAAGCGAAACCTACACAGGATTTGATGCAGCTCTTGATGAAGAACAGCAGATGAAAGAGGGCAAATATAAAAAGGCCGAGAAATATTATGACAGTGTTTTCGAAGGTGTTGAAACAGAGTCACTTCCGCTTCCGGATGTTTCGGGAAAAACTCCTGAAAAGGGAATTACGTCAAGAGAAGTAAACATTCCGGAAGAGAAAATTCGTGCTTATTGTGAAAAAGTAGGGGTTACGCCAAACACATTATTTACAGGATTATTTGGTATTCTCGCAACAAAATATTCAAATTCCGAGGACAGCCTTTTTGCAACGATTTACAACGGACGAAATGATTCCCGACTTGAAAACACCGTCTGCATGCTTGTAAAAACACTTCCTGTATACTGTGCTTTTGAGGAGAAAACGACAATACAGACATATATGGCAGATCTTTCAGAACAGCTTATGTCATCGATGGCAAATGATATCTTCCCATTCTATGATATCTGTGCAAAATATGGTATCAATTCAGATTTTGTTTTTGCATATCAGGCAGAGTTAAGTGATGATTATCCAATCGGAGATACGATTGCGAGAGGACAGGATCTGTCGCTTGATATGGCGAAGATGCCACTGCTTATTCAGGTAAGAGAGTATGATCACAAATATGTACTTACTGCAGAATATAGAAGTGATATGTACAGCAAAGCGTTTGTTGATGGAATGCTTGAAGCCTATGAAGCAGCAATGGATTCGATGCTTAAGGCAAAATATATTTCTGAGATTTCTGTGATTTCACAAAATGCAGTAAATCAAATTGCAGCATTTAACAGTACAGAAAATGATTACGGCAGAAGCAAAACTATTTCAGATATGTTTTCTGAAATGGCCCAGGAGATACCAGAACGTACAGCGGTAGTATTTAAGGACAAGAGATACACATACAAGGAACTGGATGAAATCAGTGACAGGCTTGGAAAATATATTGCATCACTTGGAATCGGCAGGGAGGATGTAGTGTCAATCCTGATTCCACGTTGTGAATATATGGCAATCGCACCGCTTGGAGTGATAAAAGCAGGTGCCGCATACCAGCCACTTGATCCGACTTATCCAAAAGACAGATTAATGTATATGCTTGAAGATGCACAAGCAAAGCTTCTGATCGTCGACAGAGAATTACTTCCATTGGTTGACGGTTATGAAGGAAAAGTATTGTACATGGATGAAATTTTGCAGATAGAAGATCGTGAGATTGAGCTGAAAAAACCAGAGTTGCATGATCTGTTTATCTTACTCTATACATCCGGTTCAACTGGGGTTCCGAAGGGATGTATGCTTGAGTATGGAAATATTACTGCATTTAGTCATTGGTACAAAAAATATTATGAACTTGATTTTGATTCAAAGGTTGCAGCTTATGCATCATTTGGATTTGATGCATGTATGATGGATATTTATGGAACAATTGCAAATGGAGCCGAGCTTCATATTATTCCGGAAGAAATCCGACTTGATTTTATTGCATTAAATGATTATTTTGAGACAAATGGTATTACACATTCCTTTATGACAACTCAGGTCGGAAGACAGTTTGCAATGGAGATGGATTGTAAGAGCTTGAAATATTTATCTGTAGGAGGCGAGAAGCTTGTTCCTTGTGAACCTCCAAAGAATTTCAAGTTTTTTAACGGTTATGGGCCTACAGAAAACACGATTTTCACAACTATATTTGAAGTGGATAAATATTACAATAATGTACCGATAGGTAAAGCACTTGATAATAATAAGCTTTATATAACAGATAAATTTGGTCATCTGCTTCCATATGGTGCATGTGGTGAGTTGATGATAGCAGGCTGGCAGGTTTCCAGAGGATACCTCAACAAACCTGAGAAAACGGCAGAAGTATATACAAAAAATATTTATGACGATGAGGAAGGATACGAGGTCTTGTATCATTCCGGAGACGTTGCAAGATATCTGACAGATGGAAATATCCAGATTATCGGAAGAAAAGATTCACAGGTTAAGATTCGAGGATTCAGAATTGAACTCTCAGAGGTCGAGGAAGTAATCCGAAGATACGAAGGTATAAAAGATGCAACAGTAGTTGCATTTGATGATCCATTCAGTGGAAAATATATTGCAGCTTATGTTGTATCAGACAGCAAAGTAGATATCAATGCATTAAATGATTTTATCAAAGAAACAAAACCGCCATATATGGTTCCGGCTGTTACAATGCAGATTGATAAGATTCCATTGAACCAGAATCAGAAAGTAAATAAAAAGGAACTTCCAAAACCAGAAAAGAAAGTAGAAGAAATCATCAAACCACAGAATGACATCCAGCAGAAAATCTTTGACTGTGTTGCAGAAGTATTAGGATACACAGAATTTGGAATTACAACAGATATTTTTAGTGTCGGACTTACATCGATCAGTGCAATTAAATTAAATATGCTGATTTCAAGAGAGTTTGATATTGTTATCAAAACATCAGATATCAAAGACAATCCGACAATTGAGAAGTTGGAAGGATTTGTGCAAAAAGCAGGAAAGACATCAAAGAGAGAAATTCAAGAGATTTATCCGCTTACAAATACGCAGGAAGGAATATTTATTGAATGTACTGCCAATATGGGTACAACCATTTATAATATCCCATATCTGTTTAAACTGGATAGAAAAGTAGATTTGGATAAACTGGCGAAAGCAATAGACAGTACGGTTGAAGCACATCCTTATCTTAAAACAAATCTCTTTATGGATGAGAATGGTGATGTCCTTCAGAAACGTAATGACGATTTAGAGTACAAAACACAGATTATTGACGGAATGGATAAAGAGGTACTTGTTCGTCCATATATGCTATTTAACGAACAGCTTTTCAGATTTGAGATCCACAGAACAGCAGCCGGAAATTATTTGTTCCTGGATTTGCATCACATTATTGCAGATGGTACCTCTCTTGAGATTATCATTAATGATATTAACAAGGCGTACAGTGGCGAAACTCTGAAAAAAGAAGAATATACATCGTATGAGCTTGCACTGGATAACCGGGATGCTTTGAATGGCGACGCATATAAAAATGCAGAAGATTATTATAAATCTGTATTTGAAAAGGCAGGCGGAAGTATAGCATTTTATCCGGATAAATCAGGTGCTGTTCCTACAGCAGAAATGTATCACAGAGAAGTTTCGGAGATTTCAGTCCAGAGCGTAAAAGATTTTTGTAAGAAGAACGGAATCACAGAAAATGTATTTTTCATTGCGGCATTTGGACTTACACTTGGAAAATATAATTTCAAAGAGAATGCTGTTTTCACAACAATTTACCATGGAAGAAATGATTCGAGACTTTCCGATACAGTCGGTATGCTTGTAAAAACGCTTCCGGTTTACTGTGACTTTTCAGGACAGACACAAGAATATCTGGCAGGTGTCCGGCAACAGCTTATGGATTCTATGAACAATGACATTTATCCATTTTCACAGATTAGCCGTGAGTTTAATATCAAAGCAGATGCCATGGTGATTTACCAGGGCGATAACTTTGAATTTGATACAATAGGCGGTGAATTCGCTTCTGAAGAGCCGGTACATTTAAATGCTGCGAAAGCACCTGTTTCCGTAAGTATTTCTATTGAAAGAAATAAATTTGTCTTTGAGATTGAATATCGTGGAGATATGTATCGCGAAGAGACGATAAAATATCTCGCAGATAACCTTGAGCTTGCGATTGATGGACTGACGAAGGAAGAGAAAGCATCCGATATCAGATTGTTATTTGAAGAAGAGACGAAGATGGTGGATGTTCCGGAGCATGCAGGAAAAACATTTGTTGAACTGTTTAAAGAGACTGTTACAAAATATCCAGACAAGGCAGCAGTGAAGGATGAATTTGGAGAGCTCACTTACAAAGAACTCGATAGAATGTCCGATTATGTTGCACAAAAGCTTACAGAAAATGGATTTGGAAGAGAAAAAGTTGCAGGTATTTTGTGTGGAAGAACGAAAGAATTTACCGTTGCTTATCTAGGTGTTATGAAAGCCGGTGGTGCATATGTTCCGCTGGATCCGGAGTATCCGCAGAGCAGAATCGAATATATGCTGACAGATTCAGGAGCAGAGAATTTGCTTGTAGTAAACCAGTATCGTGATCTGGTTGCATTTTATGATAAAAATACCATCAGTCTTGATGATGTGGCAGAAGAGGCAAAAGAGTTCGAGCTTTCAGTAGAACTTACTCCTCCGAAACCGGAAAATCTGGCGTATATGATTTATACCTCAGGTTCAACCGGAAAGCCAAAGGGTGTTATGATCGAGCATAGAAATTTATTAAATCTGATAGAATATCTTGTTTCATCAAGAAAAATGACACCTGATTTTACAGTTGCAGAGTTTGCAAGTTTTTGCTTCGATGCATCTGTTGTGGATTTGTTTGCTCCACTTACCGTTGGGGCAATGCTGTATATTTTACCGGAAGGTATCAGAAAAGATGCGGTTGCAGTTGCGAAGTTTGTAAGAGAAGAAAATATTACGACTATTACGATTCCGACTCAGATTGGAGAATTGGTGACAGAATTACTGGAAGAAGCTCCTGCGCTTCGCTTTGCAACACTTGGCGGTGAGAAATTCAAGCATTATAGAAATCGTACGTATCAGATGATCAATGGATATGGACCGACAGAAAATACGGTTTCATCAACAGAATTTTTCGTTGATAAGCAGTATGAAAATATACCGATTGGAAAATCGCAGACAAATATCCGAAGCTATATCGTAGATAAAGATTTGACCAGACTTCCGGTAGGCGCATCTGGTGAGTTGTGTCATGCAGGAAGACAGATTGCAAGAGGATACCATAATCTTCCGGAAAAAACAGCGGCAGCGTTTGTCGAAAACCCATTCTCAATCTGCGAGGAAGATAAACGTCTTTACAGAACCGGAGATATGGTCCGCATGAAAGGAGACGGAAACATAGAATACATCGGTCGAATCGATTCACAGGTAAAAATCAGAGGATACCGAATCGAGCTTGGCGAGATTGAGGGAGCGATAGTGAAATATGATTCTGTTCAAAATGCGGCTGCCAAAGTAATTGAAAAAGGCGGTAATAAATATATTGTTGCTTACTATACGGGCGTAAGCATTTCCGATGAAGAAATGAAAAACTTCTTAGAGCCGCTTATCCCTGATTACATGATGCCGTCCTTCTTTGTTCATCTTGATAAGATGCCTGTAACACCGGGTGGCAAGATTGACAAAAAGGCACTTCCTGAACCAGAGATGAGTGTAGAAAGAAACAGCTATGTCGCACCGGTTACAGCTGTTCAGACAGAGCTTTGCGGTATTTTTGAGAAAGCACTTGGTATTGATAAAGTAGGAATCGAGGATAATTTCTTTGATTTGGGAGGTTCTTCGCTTACTGCATCAAAGGTAGCAATCATGTGTCTGTCAAAGAATATCGGTATTGTATATGCAGATATTTTCAAATATCCTACAGTGCATGAGCTTTCTGCAATGCTTGGAAATGATGAAGCGGTGGGAGATACTACAGGAGGCAATGAATTTTCAAATTACAGTTATAATAAAATACAAAGTGTGATAAGTGGAAATATCGAAGAAAATGTTGACCTTGTGACAAAGGAAAAAATCGGAGATATCATGATCACAGGAGCGACCGGATTCCTTGGAATACATATTTTGAAGGCATATCTGGATCATTATGACGGAAAGGTTTATTGTCTTGTACGCAAAGGCTCATATGAATCATCGGAAAAACGAATGATGAATATGTTGATGTATTATTTTGATAATCCATACAAAGAAATGTTTGAGGAGCGCATCGTATGTGTGGACGGAGATATTACATCCAAAGAAGATGTCGACAGATTAGCAGAATACAAATTCCAGACATTAATTAACTGTGCAGCGTGTGTAAAACATTTTGCGGCAGGCGATATTCTTGAAAAAATAAATGTAATAGGAGTAGAAAATCTGATTGATTTATGTAAAAATAATGCACGTAGACTGATTCAGATATCAACAGTCTCTGTCAGTGGTGAAGGGTCAGACGGCGTACCGCCGATGTCGAGAGTTTTCTGTGAAAATGATTTGTACATCGGACAGAACATTACAAACGAATATATCCGTACAAAATTTATTGCAGAAAGAGCTGTACTTGAAGCGGTTGCCGATGGTCTTGACGGAAAGATCATCCGTGTAGGTAATCTTATGAGCAGAGATTCCGACGGTGAATTCCAGATTAACTTTATTACAAATGGTTTTCTGCGAAGCCTGAGAGGTTATAAAGCAGTTGGAAAATTTCCGGTAGGAAGTATGCATGAAGTTACAGAATTTTCACCGATCGACTCTACAGCACTTGCAGTTTTGAATCTGGTACAGACGGACAGAAGATTTACCGTATTCCATGCATGCAACAGCCATCACATCTTTATGTCAGATTTGATCTATGCAATGCGTGAACATGGATTTAAGATCGATATTGTAAAAGACGAGGAGTTTGAGACTGCAGTAAAAGAATTCGCAAAAACAGGACAGGATTCCGATGCTGTTTCAGGTCTTATCGCATACATGTCACACAATGAAAATGAAATCTATACGCTGGATTACGGCAATAGATTTACATCACAGATTCTTTACAGATTAGGTTACAAATGGCCTATCACAGATGACAGATACCTTGAAAGTGCGATTGAGGCATTGGACAGACTTACATTTTTTGATTAATTTAAGGAGAAAAAATTCATGGAAATTATTAGTAAAACAGATGGAACGAAAACAACAATGGAGATTGTAGGATGGCTGGATACACAGACAGCTCCACAGTTAGAAGAAGAACTTTCAAAGCTTACAGACGAGATCACAAGTCTTGTATTTGATTTCGCAAAGCTTGAATACATTTCATCAGCAGGTCTGCGGCAAGTAATTGCCGCATACAAAAAGATGCAGAATAAGGACGGATTTAAAATTATAAATGTGTCTGACGAAGTCTTTGATGTGTTTAGTCTTACAGGATTTGATCAGAAAATTGATATTGAAAAATAAGACATGTGCTTACAAATCAGGTGAGAAAGGATACAGAGGATGAAACATAAAAGTCATGAGAGGGATGGTTTTAAGAGTAAGACAGGATTTGTTTTAGCATGTATTGGTTCAGCAGTCGGTATGGGGAATATATGGAGATTTCCATATATGGTATCTGACTGGGGCGGTATGACATTTTTAATTCCATATATTTTATTTGTAATTTTGATTGGTTCTTCCGGTGTGATCGAAGAGATGGCATTGGGACGTGCAGCCAAAGGCGGACCGATCAAAGCATTTGGAACGTGTACGCAGATGCGGACAGGAAAGCGAAAGCCGGGAGAAATAATCGGTGTTTTGCCGGTCCTTGGGTCGTTTGCACTGGCGATTGGATATACGGTTGTAGTTGGCTGGATCTTTAAATATGCATTTCTGGCATTGACCGGTAAAGTTGCAGCAATGGGACAGGACATGGACATAATCGGTGGAATGTTCGGAAGTACAGCAAAAGTCTTTGGCAACAATTTGTGGCTGGTGATCGCAGTGATCGTGACAGCTGTTATCATGGCATTTGGAATCGCAGGAGGAATTGAGCGGGCGAACAAAGTTATGATGCCATTCTTGTTTATCATGTTTTTAGGGCTTGGAATTTATATTTTCACATTGCCGGGAGCAGAAGCCGGTTATCGTTATATATTTACAATCGAGCCAAAAGGCCTGTTAGATATTAAGCTATGGATATATGCATTCGGACAGGCATTCTTCTCGCTTTCAATCGCAGGAAACGGAACGGTGATATATGGTTCTTATTTAAGCGAGGAAGAGGATTTGGTGAGTTCTGCAAGAAATGTAGCGATTTTTGACACAATGGCGGCATTGCTCGCAGCATTTGTGATTATTCCGGGGATGGCAGTCGGCGGAGCTGAATTATCTTCAGGCGGTCCGGGACTTATGTTTATCTATTTGATCAACGTATTTAACGGAATGCCGGGCGGTAAGCTTGTAGGAATCATTTTCTATCTTTGTGTATTATTTGCCGGAATGAGTTCGCTGGTTAATCTGTATGAAGCGCCGGTAGCAACATTGCAGGAAAAATTTGGATTAAAAAGATTCTCGGCAGTTGGTGTGATCGCAGTGATCGGATGCGCTGTTGCACTGCTTATTCAGGGAATCGTTTCAGGATGGATGGATGCGGTTTCAATTTATATTTGTCCACTTGGTGCAATGCTGTCAGCAATCATGTTCTTCTGGATTGCAGGAGAAGAGTTCGCTTTGCAGGCAGTAAATAAAGGCAGAGATAAGAAGATTGGAAGATGGTTTGTTCCAATCGGAAAATATGTGCTGGTTCCATTGGCATTTCTGGCGTTGGTAGCCGGAGCACTGCTTGGTGGAATCGGGTGAGAAAAAAGGAGATATTGCAGAGCAAGGGGCGATGCAATATCTCCTTTTACAAATTCATTCAATGTTTCACACATACTTGCTTTAACTGTTTTTTTGTACCATAATATAATACGGAATTTGATTGAAAGAAATGGAGGAGAGAACTGTGAAGAAAAATAAATACGAGATAGATATGTGTAATGGTTCTATTATGGATAAGCTGATATCATTTTCACTTCCACTTATGCTTTCTGGTATTTTGCAGTTGATGTTTAATGCGGTAGATATTGTTGTTGTCGGACGATTTAGTGGAAGTCAGGCGTTGGCTGCGGTCGGTTCAACGACAGCGTTGATTAATATATTTACCAATTTATTTATTGGAATCTCTCTCGGGGCAAATGTACTGGCAGCAAGATTTTATGCTTCCGGCAAGGAAAAAGAAATGTCGGAAACGGTACATACAGCGATCACACTGGCACTGATCAGTGGAATTATAATGGCAGGAGTAGGGCTGTTATTGGCAAAATTGGCATTGGAGTTGATGGGAACGCCTTCTGATGTAATAGAGTTATCTACTCTTTATATGAGGATTTATTTTTGCGGAATGCCATTTTTTATGTTGTATAACTATGGTGCGGCCATTTTAAGAGCTGTCGGAGACACAAAACGTCCGCTTATATTTTTGATTATTTCAGGTGTGGCAAATGCAGGATTAAATATGATCCTTGTAATTATTTTCCACATGGGTGTTGCCGGAGTTGGAATCGGAACAGTCATTTCACAGTTAATATCCTGTATTTTAGTACTTCGGTGTTTGTATAAATCTGAAGGGTGTTATCAATTAAGATTTTCTAAATTAAGAATTCAGAAAGTATACTTAAGACAGATTTTTCAAGTTGGAATTCCGGCCGGAATCCAGAGTACAGTTATCAACTTTTCAAATGCATTGTTACAGTCATCCGTCAATTCCTTCGGTTCGACAGCGATGGCCGGTTATACAGCGGCAAATAATATTCTGGGATTTTTATATGCCTCCGTTAATGCTGTGACACAGGCATGTATGAGCTTTACAAGCCAGAACTATGGTGTTGGAAAATATAAACGTATGGATCGGGTGCTGATAAATTGTTTGATTTTATCAGTTGTTATATCAGGAGTCCTCGGTTGTGGTTCTTATGCATTTGGAACAGAAATATTGAAGGTTTATACGGAAGATCCGAAAGTAATCCAGTGTGGTCTGGAAATTTTATCAATGACAACAGTTACTTACTTTTTGTGTGGAATTATGGATTTGTTTCCGGGAGCGCTGCGAGGAATGGGGCGTTCAGGTGTGCCGATGATCCTATCTATTATCGGTACAGTCGGAACGAGAATTGTGTGGATATTTATGCTGTTCCCACAACATAGATCACTGAAATTTTTATTTATTTCTTATCCGGCATCCTGGTTATTTACAATCGTAATGCAGGTAATATGCTTTTATTTTGTACGAAAACAGGTGCATGCAAAAGGACGAGAGAGAATGATGCGGGAAGCACAGGCAAAATGATATGAAATGCAAAATGATAGAGAATACGATAAGCTTTTATTAAGCACAATGAATAGAAAGAGAAAGGAAGTAATATGACAAAGCAGGATAATTCAAAGGTAGATGAGGGATTACAGGGAAATGAGAAAATTGAGGAAGCAATTTTAGGATTGCAAAAAGAAAGTACGCAGGAAATGCTGGCACATACATTGACCGTAATCCGCAGACGAATGAAAGAAAAAGGACAGGTGATTCTGGCGGTAGAGCCACCGAAGGGGCCGGAACAAATTCAAATCCAGGCGGTTCAGACATCGGATGGACAGAGCTGGTGGACGGCATTTACAAGTTTTGAAGAAGAATTAAAAGGTGGAGACAGTGTGAAGTCTACATTTTTAACAGATATAGACAAATTGTTTGAAACAGTGCTTCAAGTAGAGGGAATCCAAGGTGTTATTTTAAATCCATGGAATCGGACGATAATGCTGGATAAAAATTTAATTCAGGTTATACTTGGGGCGAAAGCTTAAAATAAAGGGAAAAAACATGATAAAAAGTATAATAACAGGGATATTAGGAGTACTTGGAATACTGTGCTTTCTGTATGGAATTATGATACAGGCAACCCGGTCAGGAACAAAATTTTTCCTTGTCTGGTTTGGGATGGCAGTTGTTTTTCTTATGATGGGAATCGGGATTTACTGCGGAATATGGGACAAGATTCCAATGGTTGTACGTGGGATTATATTGCTTATTTTTGCACTGGGGATGGCATCATTTATTATTGTAGAAGGATGCATTATCAGTAGCTTAGCGACAGAAGAAAAAGAAAATCTGGATTATATTATTGTACTTGGTGCACAGGTAAAAGAAAGCGGTCCAAGCATTGTACTCAAATATCGTTTGGACAAGGCTGTGGAATATATGAATGAAAATCCGGAGACGATTTGTATTGTATCCGGCGGACAGGGATATAATGAGCCGTACTCAGAAGCGGAAGGTATGGCAAAGTATCTGATAGAGCAGGGTATGTCATCAGATAGGATTATCAAGGAAGACAAGTCTAAGACTACAGAGCAAAATATTGCCAACAGCATGAAATATATAAAAAAGAAAGCAACAATCGGACTTGTGACGAACAACTTTCATGTATATCGTGCGTTGCAGATTGCGAAAAATCAAAAAATAGAAAATATATATGGAATAGCGGCAGATTCGTCTGCATTTTACATGCCGAACAATATGTTTCGGGAATATCTGGCAGAGATGAAATACCAGGTCAGAAAAGTATTACACTTGAATCATCGGGGAGAAAATTAGATGGTAAATATTATTGAGATTACAGAGTTTGAAGCACCAGAGTTAGATATTTATGCAAGAAAGACAGAGGCCCAGCTTCTGAATCGAGATAAACCGGAAGAAGGAATTTTTATTGCAGAAAGTCCAAAGGTAATTGAGCGGGCACTGGACGCAGGGTATGTTCCGATTTCTGCGTTGGTTGAGAAAAAACAGATTGCAGGGGAAGCAAAATGCATCATAGAAAGACTGTGTGAAGAACAGTTGAATGAAATTCCGATTTATACAGCAGAGTTCGAAGTGTTAACGCAGCTTACAGGCTTTCAGCTTACAAGAGGAATGCTGTGTGCAATGCACCGCAGAGATTTGCCGAAAGTAGAAGACATCTGTAAGGATGCACGACGGATTGCAATTTTAGAAAATGTAATGAATCCGACGAACGTCGGTGCAATCTTCCGTTCTGCGGCGGCGATGAATATTGATGCAATTCTGCTTACGTCCGGATGCAGTAATCCACTTTATCGGAGGGCAATTCGTGTTAGTATGGGGACAACTTTCCAAATTCCATGGACATTTGTGAATAACTCTTGTTCCTGGCCGGAAGAAGGAATTGATATTCTCCACAAGATGGGATTCAAGACAGCCGCCCTTGCACTTAGCGATAATTCTGTCCGAATTGATAATGAGCAGCTTATGAAAGAAGAAAAACTGGCAATCATACTCGGAACGGAAGGCGACGGTCTGGCAACCGAGACCATTGCCGATTGTGATTATACCGTGAAGATTCCGATGACGCATGGAGTCGATTCGCTGAACGTGGCGGCAGCGAGTGCGGTGGCGTTCTGGCAGTTGGCGGGGATTGCTATTTGAGGGAGCCAGTTAGGGACGGAGTTTTCCGGCTCTTTTTGACTTTGGGGATAAAACTTCTTGGGAATTTCTAGCAAGGACGTATAAACCTACATAATAATTCAAGTCTTGCGGCTGCTCGACTTGAATGCAGGAAGTGAAAGCAGGAAAACATGTCTTCTGTGAGAAATCGATTACTGTAAACAGTCGACAGCTGGAAGAATGTGTTGCGATTGCAAAAGAAAAAGGGCTGGTAATTTGTGATGGTATGACATTGTTGCATATGCCTTTATATAAAAAGTTAAAAGAAATGATTTCCGAAGGGGCAATCGGTGATGTAAAGATGGTGCAGGTAAACTTTGGAAGTTGTAAAGAATATGATGTGACAAACCATTTCTTCTCGAAAGAGCTGGCAGGAGAAAAAGGATTTATTGAAATTTACGATTATCCAAGAGCTGCAAAAGCAACGATTACATACACAGAAACAGGAAAGACAGAAGTGATTGAAGAAGGAGACTCAACAAAAGCACTTCAATATGAAGTGGCAGATATGCAGAATTATGTATGGAACAATGGTGGCGAGGAAAATCTTGCGATTGTCCGAGATGTTAAGGAAACGTTGACTTCAATCAGAAATCAGTGGGGGATGGTGTATCCGTTTGAATAAAAAATATATTTTCTTCGATATTGATGGAACATTGACGGACAGAAAGACCGGACAGATTGTTCCATCTGCCGCCGAAGCGGTGAAAAAATTACAGCAGGCAGGACATTTTGTTGCAATCGCGACAGGACGTGCCTGCTACAAAGCAGAACATTTTAGAAAAGATAATGGCTTCAAACACATGGTGTGTAATGGTGGTCATGGCATTATATATGATGGAGAGTTGAAAGAGAACAGCTCTTTAAATTATGAAAATGCAAAGGCTGTTTATGATCAGGCAAGAGAATTAGGATATGGAATTTATACTGCAATTGATGATTCCAATAAAGTATATGCCGCCGATTTTTTGTTTCATGAGCAGGCCCGGAATGAGAAAAGAACCAAGTGTCTATATTATTAATCCAGATTTTGACCCGGACGAGATAAAGACCATCTACAAAATGTATGTATCTATTCCGGAAGCGGAAGAAGAACGCCTTACGACAAAGGAAAAAGTCGGACATCTGAGATTTGAAAAAGAATATCTTATGTTCCAGCCGGATGCAAAACGAGAAGGAATCTTGAAGATGCTTTCCTATGCAGGAGGCACACCGGAAAATGTGGTTGTATTCGGAGATGATTACAATGATCTGGATATGTTTGATGAAAGATTTTTCAAAGTTGCAATGGGAAACGGATGCGATGCGTTGAAAGAAAAGGCAGATTATGTTGCAGATGAAAATGTGAAAGATGGGATATATAAGACGTGTGAGAAGTTTGCGTGGATTTGAGGTTCTATTTAATTCGCTTGGTCTCGACTTACATGGTCCTTGCGAAAAATTGATATAAGAATTCTTGCTCAGATTCCAATTCGTGCGAAGGCCATATATCATAATTTCCCAAAAGTCGTGTAACGGCGTAGGTTGTGAAGAAAATAGAAATCAAAGGATATTGTGGGGGATATCTGCGATAATAACTTTTCGGGAATTGAAGATGCAAAATTTCTGCGGGAGGTATCTGTAAATTATAGAAATAGCAAGTTAAGGATGCACAATTTTGATGGGAAGCATCCTCATATCATAGAAAACGTGGGATGTAGATGCAAAATTTATGAAGGAAGTATCTTCAGGTTCTAGAAAAGGTAAGATGTAGATACAATTGTACGTGATAGGCGAGGTGAAAAGCATCTGCAAGTTCAAAGAAAAGCAAGTTGCAGATACAATGGTCTAAAAAAAGAGCATCTGCAACAGCGAATAAGCGAGATGTGTAGATACATGAGGTGTCAGAAAAGTAAATTCTTCTGGAATTCTATTTATTTCAATGACGATACACCAAAAAGCAAGAAAAAGACTATGCAATCCAGCGAATTGGAGTCGGGCTTACCCGACGAAGCTGAGCTGGAGATGGTGGAGAAGGATATTGGAATCTTTATATTGAAAAAGATTCCAAATGGATTGTTCCAGAAGACAGTACACTTAGTACTCTGGAAAATGCAGGTACAATGTTATATAAAAAATATTCTATAAATATC
>OIZF01000906.1_pt1 | contig 18880 bp, 8 predicted proteins | sample 1588471 | NCBI WGS metagenome assembly OIZF01 (sample SAMN03283279) | human gut metagenome | biome: human-associated habitat; material: feces | host: Homo sapiens | place: Peru | collected 2012
TTCTTATCTCTTGCAATTCTTTTATTTCGTTTTGTCTTCCAAAGAACTTCATATTCCTATATTTTATAGTTTCTTTTTATTTATGTTATTTTCGAAACCGCCGTTTCCGAAATGACGGTTTCGAATGCAAAGTTAATAAAAATGCTTGAATATCAGTCTATTTGTTTGCTAATTTAAGTTTTTTTTGTTTGTATGAATGTTGTTGATGTTTTCGAAATAGCGGTTCCGAATATAGTATCTCTACAGCTAAATATGTAATCAACTGTGATTAGCTATAGTTTCTAACGACCGAAGAGAGTGATAATCCGATAAGAAAGATTCAAGCCAGCTTTATGTCCTTCTTTAAATTAAATCCTTATACGAGTTACAATTTTTTGTATTTTCTTTGTAACTCCCAAATTTTATTGCATAAAAACAAGGATAATCTCATTTATTTTTTGTAACTTTGCCCTCGAAAGGGGATAGGTTGCCGCAGGCGGCTGCTCCCTTGTAACATAAGTTGAACAAATAAAATAGAATAATAAGAAACAGAAAGAACAAAACTTTAGACATATAACATATTAATATACAAAGCGTTTACGATATTCGGAATACTCTCGAAATTTGGCGATTTAAAGACGTATTTCCTACATAGAATAAGTGAATGCCTGCGCTATAGCGTGGGCTGAACTTATCTGTAGGAATGGGCCACGCCAAATGCCCGAGAGTTAGATAAGGGAAGCCTACGCTTCTTTTGTATCTATCTCTCGGGCATTATGTGTTAGCCCATTCTCTGAATGAAGTTCAACGCTCTTTTTTTTCTATAGCGACGATGAAACAAGAAATCCCTTATTCATCTGCGCAGCTCTTGTATTATGCCTGGCAGTTGTCACGTAATAGGGGCGGTGCAGATGATGATAAGTTGACGGGTGTCTTGTCGGAGGCACGTGTCGATCTGAACCCCCATCAGGTGATGGCGGCTCTTTTTGCATTCCAATCTCCTTTCTCCAAAGGTGTTATCCTTGCCGACGAGGTGGGATTGGGAAAAACGATAGAGGCTGGTATTGTTATCAGCCAGTTTTGGGCTGAACGTAAGCGTCGTATCCTCATCGTTGCCCCAGCTACCCTCCGCCGACAGTGGAGCATGGAGCTGGAGGAAAAGTTCTTTCTGGATTCTTTTATTCTCGAAAAGAAAAAGGGAATTTCTTTAGACCATCTTTCCGATGGCAAGCAAATCTATATCTGCTCTTATCAGTTTGCTTCAAGACAAGCCGAAATCTTGTCGCGCACTCATTGGGACCTGGTGGTTTATGATGAGGCTCATAAACTGCGTAACGTTTATAAGTCAACCCCTTCGATGGCTTCCCGTCTGAAATCCGCTTTTTCTGATAGTCATAAACTCCTCCTTACCGCCACTCCGCTTCAGAATAACATTGAGGAATTATATGGTCTGGTAAGTATCATCGATGACCATTACTTTGGTGACTTGAAGAGTTTCAAGGCTCAGTATTGCTATAGTAACAAAAACGATGATATTGCTTTTGGAGATCTTCGCAAGCGTCTTCGCCCCATTGTGCATCGCACGCTTCGCAAACAGGTTACGGAGTATGTGAAATATACTTCCCGTATCCCGATGGCGCAGGAATATTATCCTGCCGTTGAAGAGCAGAAACTCTATAATCAAATCAGCGAGTATCTTCGCCGTGATGATTCTTACGGATTGCCAACCAGTCAACGTCAGTTGATTACGTTGATATTCCGTAAACTCATGTCTTCATCAACTTTTGCCATCGGCTATACGCTCAAAACGCTTATCGACCGTTTGCAGACCAAGATTGCTCCTTATTCAGCAGATAAACAGCAAGGCTGGTATGGAGAAGATGGAGAAATAGCTATAGCTGCCGAGGATATGTTGGGTGATGATTGGGATGAATGGAATGAGCAGGATGAGAACGAACAGGAAGGAGAAATCCTTACTCCCGATGAGATAGAAGGCATCAAGGATGAAATCAAGGAACTCCAACGTCTATATGATCTTGCCAATAGTATCAGTAGCAATAAAAAAGGTGATTGCCTCTTGTCGGCACTCCATACCGGATTCCAGAAGATGGAAGAGTTGGGAGCCAACCGCAAAGCATTGATATTCACGGAAAGTACCCGTACCCAGCTCTATCTGAAACAGCTTTTAGAGGAGAATGGTTATATGGGCAAGATAGTACTCTTCAATGGTTCCAACAACGATGAAACTTCCCGGAAGATATATAAGGCATGGAAAGAGCGGAATATTGGCACATCAGCCTTTCCCCCTTCTTTGTCGGCAAACAAGCGCCAGGCTATTGTAGATTATTTCAGAGACGAAGCCGAAATCATGATTGCTACCGAGGCGGCATCCGAAGGTATCAACCTTCAGTTTTGTTCGCTTATCGTGAATTATGATTTGCCGTGGAATCCTCAAAGGGTTGAACAGCGTATAGGTAGATGCCATCGTTATGGACAGAAGAATGATGTTGTGGTTTTCAACTTCATCAACAAGGCAAATGCTGCTGATGTGCGTGTGTTCCAACTGCTTTCTGAAAAATTCCATCTCTTTGATGGTGTCTTCGGTTCGAGTGATGAGGTGTTGGGTAGCATCGAGTCGGGTGTTGACTTCGAGAAGCGGATGCTCAATATCTATCAGCAGTGTCGTACTCCCGAAGAAATCAATGCAGCCTTCGACCAGATTCTGCAAGAGATGGATGCGAGTATCAAGGCGACCATGCAAGATACCCGCAAACAACTGCTTGAAAACTTTGATGAGGATGTGGTGGGATTGCTGAAGATTCGCCAAGGCAAGGATATGGGAAATCTGAATAAGTTCCATCGCTGGCTTTGGACGATAACCATTGCTACGCTTGGTAAGGAGAATGTAGAAGTGGTAGATGAAACCAATCTCGTCTTTCGCTTGAAGCACAATCCTTATCCTGGTGTGGCAGCAGAATGTGGCATGTATCAGATAACGACGCTGCAGTCGCAATACATCAATTATCGTTTGTCGCATCCTTTGGCTCAAAAGGTCATTGCCCAGTGTAAGCAGAATAAGCAAAGTCTGCAGAATCTCCTCTTCGATTATAGCCTATACCGTTATAAGGTGGCAGATATAGAACAATGTGCTTATGAAAGTGGATGGCTTCAGGCTCATCTTGTTTCTTTTATATCCGAAGGGCAACAGGAACAGCACATTGTGCTGACGGCACTTGCGGAAGATGGAACAGCTTTAGGTCAGGAGTTTGCAGAAAAATTATTGAATGTACCATCGGTAGTTACAGGAAATGCTTATGTGCAGGAGAAAGCAAGCCAGAAGTTGGCTTCCCTGTATGATAACCGGCGAGCAGCCTTGACCGTTCAGATAGAAGAACGAAACAAGGCTTTGCTTGATGCCGAAATTCAGCATATCGAGAAATGGGCAGAAGACCAACAGCTCGCTTTGGAGAATGAACTGAAAGACATCAAGGCAAAAATCAAGGAGAAGAAAAGACTTTTGAGTCGTTCGGAGAATGCACAGCAAACATTGACCCTGGAAAAGGATTTGAATACCCTTACTCGCCTGCAGAAGCGTAAGCGAGCCGAAATCTTTAATCTGGAAGATGAGATAGAGGAGAAGCGAGACGGAATGATAGACAAAGTGAAGGCTTTTATCCAGCAGCATATTACGGAAGAAGAACTCTTCTGTGTGCATTGGACTTTAAAGAAATGAAACGGAAACAAAGCAAGATAATATAACCAAGTAATATAAACAATGACACAATACGAACAGAAATTTAGAGATATACTTGCAGAAATACTGCAACTCGACCAAGCCGAACTCGACTTTGGTATATATCGCATTATGAATCAGAAGCGTAAGGATATCGAGGCGTTCTTGAACAATCGCCTTGTTCCTGAAGTTACTAAGATTTTGAAGGCTCAAACTGCTGCAGGAACTGATATTTCTGCCATGGAGAATGAGGTGTTTTCTCATTTGGCTAAATTCTTTAGCCGTTATTATGAGGGTGGCGATTTTATCTCTAAACGTCGCTATAAGGACGATGCCTATGCCATTCCTTATAGTGGTGAGGAAGTGAAGTTGTATTGGGCAAATGCCGACCAGTATTACATCAAGACTTCTGAGTATTTCAAGAATTACTCGTTCGTGTTGCCAACCAGTCGTCGTAAGGTACACTTTGTTCTTCGTGATGCGGATACGGAGCAGAACAACAACAAGGCTGCCAACAATATGGAGCGCCGTTTCCAACTTTGTGAAGAGGACTGTATCGCAGAGGAAGATGATGAGCTAAACATCTTCTTTACTTATGAGTTGATGCCGAAGACTACCAAGCAGGATGCACTTATCAAGGATGCTGAGGCTAAAATCATTTCTTCGTTTGTCGAAGGAAAATATGCCGACTTTGCAGAGTTGGTTAATGAAAAGGTACCAACAGAAAAGAACAAGGAACGCACTTTGCTGATGAAGCATCTGCAAGACTATACGGCAAAGAACAACTTTGATTATTTCATCCACAAAGACCTGGGCGGTTTCCTTCGTAGAGAACTTGATTTCTATATCAAAAACGAGGTGATGTTTTTGGATGATTTGGATGCCACTCATATCATGGAGCATTTGGCACAAGTGAAAGCCATTAAGCTGGTAGGAGAGAAGATAATCACCTTCCTTGCCCAGCTCGAAGACTTCCAAAAGAAGTTGTGGCTCAAGAAAAAGTTTGTAGTCGGTTGTGATTATTGTATCACGCTCGACCGCATTCCTCGTACCCTTTACTCTGAGATTATAGCCAATGCTGCCCAAAGAAAAGAATGGGTTCGCCTCTTTGCCATCGATGAAATCAAAGGGGATATGATGACCGAGGGCTATAGCGAGCCATTAACAGAAAAGTTCCTGGAAGACAATCCATTCCTTGTGCTTGACACTAAGTTCTTTAGTGCTGAGTTCAAACATAAACTCGTGGGATGTATGGAGAAAGTGGATGAGGAGTGTAACGGATTGCTGATTAATAGTGAGAACTTCCAGGCTTTGGAGCTGTTGCAGGAGAAGTATAGAGAGGCGGTTAAGTGTGTCTATATTGATCCACCTTTTAATCTTAAGCAAAATGGAGATTTTATGTACCGAACAGATTATAAGGACTCTACGTGGATTACATTGCTGGAAAATAAGATACAAGAGACTTTGAAAATGCTTTCAAATAATGCATTCTTATTTCTAAGATGCGATAATAATGGAAATCATTTAGTTCGTCATTTGTTAGATGATTCTTTTGGTAAATCTCGTTTTCTTGCAGAATTATTAGTTCAACGTATAAGGAAAAATGTGACAGGACAAGGAAAGGTGTCATTGCCTTTGGCAAATGATTCTTTATTCCTTTATTCAAACACGGATGAGTATGTATTTTCAAATCCATATGTAAAGTTAAAAGAAATAAGAGATAGCTATTGGAGAAGAGTTGATGATTCCTCTGGGTTTAGAAATCCTCCTTCTCGTATAATTTTTGGGAAAGAATTTTTTCCATACAAACATGATGCTCATTTTAAGTATTCTCAGGAATCTATGAATCGAATGATTTTAGAGAAGCGTTTGCGTGTTATTTGTAAAAAATGTGGTGAACCACATTACGTTGGTAAATGGGAGGCATGTCCAAAATGTGGATGCAAAGAGGCAACACCTCAGTATAAAGTAGAGGCAACAGATAAGATGGTGTTAGACACAAATTGGATGGATATTGCTGGATATTCAAGTAAGACAGGTTTCCCAACTGAAAATTCAGAAGTATTGCTCGATAGAGTGTTAGAAGTTAGTTCTTCAAACGGAGATTTAGTTTTTGATTATTTTGCTGGAAGTGGTACGACATTGGCTGTTGCAATGAAAAAGAACCGAAAATGGTTAGGTGTTGAGATGGATAAGCAATTTTACCTTTATATCATGCCACGAATGAAAAAAGAGATGAAATCGGGCATTTCTCAATGCTTCAAGTACATCCGCCTGGAGCAATACGAGGATACATTGAATAATTTGCAGCCAAAGAACCAGCGACTCGAGTTCGATAACGAGAATGGCAAGGGAGATTTCGAGGAAACCTATTTCCTCCGTTATATGCTCGATACAGAAACCAAGGGAGATCTCTTCAACCTGGAATGGTTTAAGAACCCGTTTGCCATGTCTATCAAGACAACCAAGGATAATGAGTTGGTAGATACCCATGTTGATATGGTGGAAACATTCAACTACCTTATCGGTCTGAATGTAGAGACGCTCCGTTATCCTAAGGATGGCTACTGTGTGGTGGAAGGAACTACCCATATCGGCAATGAGCGAACTCTCGTGATTTGGAGAAACTGCAACAAGGTGAGCAACGAAGACTTGAATGAATTCTTCCGGAAGCAAGCCTACTGCACCACAGACTCAGAGTTCGATAAGATTTATGTAAATGGTGATAATACATTACCGAATATCAAGACGGATGAGGAGCATTGGAAAGTAGTACTCATTGAGGAAGAATTTAAGAAGAGAATGTTTGAATAGGTCTTATTATGGCTAAGAAAATACAGAAGAAAGGAAAACTGCAGCAGGCACTGGTCCTGTTTCATTATATCTTGCAGCTGTTTGGCTGTAAGGACTTGGAGGCTTTGTCTCGTGACCTCAAGGATCCTGCATACGAAGGATTGAATGATGACCACGAGTCAAAACTCTATCATGAGCTTTGTCATAAGCTCTATGCTACAGGTCCTTTGTCCATAGAACAGTTGTACTTTTACGACCAGCATATCGTGAAGTTTACTGATGAGATTAACGAGAAGCGAAGTGAACCAATCAAGTGGAAGTACTTCCAGTATCTATCCCTCTTGTTCACGGAAATCTATCTCGACCAGTATTTCAGTAATCCGCAGGCTCTTTGCGACAACTTGAATCGTTTTCTGCATGATGACTTCAATCATCGTGCAGAAACCTGGCACGAGTTGCCCGACTTTACGGTTGATGACTTGAATAAGTTGGCTTATTGGAATGCAACAGGTTCGGGCAAGACTCTGCTGATGCATGTCAATATCAAGCAATATCAGGAGTATGCCAGGATTCATCATGCCAAAAAACTCAACCGCATCATCGTATTGACTCCAAATGAAGGATTGAGCCGTCAGCATTATGAAGAGTTAAAGGCTTCTAATATGGATGTTGCTATGTTCAGCAAGCAAGGTGTTGGCGGTTTGTTTCAAGGCAAGGCAGTAGAAATCATCGACATCAATAAATTGGCAGATAAGGATGGAGATAAAACGGTAGCTGTTGAGGCTTTCGAAGGCAACAACCTGGTATTGGTAGATGAAGGTCACAAAGGTTCCAGTGGTGATGTCTGGATGGGGTATCGCCAAAAGTTGACCGAGGAAGGCTTCTCTTTTGAGTATTCCGCTACCTTTGGTCAAGCCATTTCTGCAAAGAGTAATGCCAAAGACCGGAAGGCGATGTTCGACCAATATGGTAAGGCAACACTTTTTGATTATTCCTATCGTTATTTCTATGCCGATGGATATGGCAAGGATTATCGTATCATGAATATGAACGATTGGAATGATGATGATCTGCTCAATATGTATCTCACGGCATATTTGCTATGTCTTTATGAACAGACTAAAATCTATCAGAGTGATGTGCGGATTCATAACAGGTTTCTGGTGGAAAAGCCTTTGGGAATATTTGTGGGAAGTAGCGTAAAGGCTGTGAGCAAGGAAAATAAGAATCAGGTATCGGATGTAACTCAGATACTCTTGTTCTTGCAGGATTTTATCCGGAATCGTACAGAGTTTTCTGGTTATATCCGTCGTTTGCTCAGTTCGGAAGATGGATTGAAAACAAAGAATGGTTATTCTGTTTTTGGCAACTCTTTCCTGGCGCTTAAAGGTGGTTATCTTGTAGAAGATGACAAACAGAAGTTTGCCGAGAACATCTATGATGCTATCCTGCGGGATCTTTTCCACTCCAATATCCATGGTGCCCAACTTCATATCGACCTTCAAAAAGGAGGTTTTGAGGAGATTGGATTGAGAGTAGGAAGTGCTAAGGATTATTTCGGCGTCATCAATGTGGGGGATGGTAAGGAATTGCTGAAACTCTTGCAGGATAAAGGATTCCTTAGCGAAACGAAAGCATTCGGAACTTCCAGCCTCTTCAACAATATCAATTCTCAAGATTCAACCGTCAACATCCTGATTGGTTCGAAGAAGTTTACCGAGGGATGGAGTAGTTGGCGAGTTTCTGTGATGGGACTGATGAATGTGGGACGTAGCGAAGGTTCTGAGATAATTCAGCTTTTCGGTCGTGGTGTTCGTCTGAAGGGATACAAGTATTCGCTGAAGCGAAGCAAAATGCTGGATGCCTGCTATCAGGACGAGATGATTCCAAAGAATTTGTCAACCATCGAGACTCTGAATATCTTTGGCGTGCGGGCTGATTACATGGAAGCCTTCAAGGCTTATTTGGAGGATGAAGGTTTGCCAACCAATGAGATAGACTATGAGAAGATTGTCATCAAAACCATTAAGTCTGTTGATTTAGATGCTCTTCATCTCTCATTGCCGAAAGTCGTGGATGGCTATAACTTCAAGAAGTCTGCCGTGGTGGAACCTGCCGACGAAAGCCTGATGAAAAAGGTGAATGTAAAACTGGATAAATATCCAAAGGTGGATTTGTTGAGAAGCAAGAATGTTCAAACAGCTAATGCTGCAAGTCGCTATATAGGTGTTTTGGGGCAGGAGCATCTGAATTGGATAGACTGGACGGAAGTGTTCTTTGCCTTGCAAGGTATGAAGGCAGAGCGAGGTTGGTATAATCTGGAGTTGCGATTGGAAGATTTGAAGTATTTGATGGCGAATCCTTTCTGGTACGAATTGTCTATTCCTGAGGACCGTTTGAATTTTCATGATTTCGGAAAGAATGTGGAGTTGTGGCAGGATGTTACAATCAGTCTGCTTCGAGGCTATATGGATATGGCTTATAAGAAAGCTAAGTCGAAGGAAGAGCAAAAACATCTGAAGGAGACGCGCGTTACCTATTATAATATAGGTATGCCTGATGAATATGAAATAGAGGTTCGTAACGACCTGCTTAATGTGGTGGATCATTTGAAAAAATTGCAGGCGCAGGTGGAGGCCAATGAATTTGGTAAAGACTTAGTTCTTGATGCTCCTTATTTCAAGGCATTGGATGTGAAGGAACATCTGTATAAGCCTTTGGTATTCCTTGCTGAGAAAGATACCAATGGTAATCGTCCTTATGTGGATGTTGTAACTGGTGAGCCAACGTTGAAGGTGTCTCCTGTGGCATTAAACTTAGGAGAACAGAATTTTGTGTCTTCCTTCCGTGAATATTGTAAGGTTCATCAAGACGATGTGCTGGCTGGTAAACAGGTTTATCTGCTTCGCAATGAGAGCAAGAGGGGATTGGGTTTCTTTGAAGCAAACAACTTCTATCCTGATTTTATCTTATGGATATTGGATGGAGAGAAGCAATACATCACCTTCATCGATCCGAAAGGTATTCGCAATCTTAAAGGATTGGAGGATGATAAGATTCAACTCTTCAAGTATTTACAGACAGAAGTGTCTTCTCAGTTGGGCAACGCTCACCTGATGTTGAACAGTTTCATTATCAGCAATACGCCAATGGAGCAAGTTGAGTTTTGGTTGAAGAATCCATTTGAGAAAGGTGAATTCCAAAAGAATCATGTGTTGTTTAAGGATGATAAAAGCTATCTGGAAACGATGGTGAATATGATTTTGCAGTATATATAGAAAAAATGGCGTGGCAATAAGTGGTGCTTTTATTGCCACGCCTTTCTTTTGCTTATTCCCTAAGTACTGAAGACTTGTTTGCGACTTGTATCTCCGAAAGATAGGAATCTGTGTTTCGGGTTTACGGGTAGTGTCTTACTTGCGCACCATTGCGTTTCTTGGGGGCACAAAAGTGCTCTTGCCCGAGCATAAAAGTGCCCTTGCCTCAGCACAAAAGTGCCCTTCCTTAGGCACGTTACAAACTTGGTGAGACAAGAAAATCTGCTTGGCGTTCTGTTCTCTTATTTCCTTTTTATAGGATATGTTTGTAGAGGTTTTATATAAAGATACAGGCGATAGTTTTTTGGAAAAATCTTTATAGCGGAATTTTTCTAAAACAGGAATGCGATTTTACCCTTCATCCCTTCATCTTTTCGCCTGAAATGCCGATAAACACAGGGAATTTGAGGATGAATGGTAAAAGCCTACCCTTCATTACCCTTCATCACCCTTCATCTTTTTTGCCAGTTTTTGCCCTTTTGAGCCTAATGCTGACTTGTTATTCGTTTGAATCGAAATATAGCGAATTATGAAAAAATATAGACATCTTGTTTCCTTCATCGGATTACGCAGACTTAACGGAACATTCTTGATCTACAGATTATTCACAGATTTTCACGGATATAAAATTGCATCATGGACTTATGACTCTCCATCTCTGAGTCTTAATAGACGACCGTTCTGAGTCTTAATAGACGATCAATTTAAGCTTAATAGACGACTCCATCTTAGCTTAAGATGAAGGGTGATGAAGGGTGTTTTTTAGTTATTTTGTCTATAACTATCTATATATCAGGAACTTATGTTTGCAATATGAAGGGTGACGGGTTTTTGTCGTTTCGCTTTTGAAATTTTCAATGAGGGGGTGTCATAAGTCTATGTTGCAATTTATTGCCAAGTGAAGGCATAAAGATAGAGCCTTTTAGAAGTTGCAAGGCAATGCTGAGAGCTGTTGCATGATGGTCTTTGCCATACGGGAATGACCAGCATCATTAGGATGAAGGCGATCTGTATCCATCTTGTTGAACATCTGGGCACCAGCATCGTAAAGAGGGAAGAGACCGGAAAGGGAGTTGAGGTCGATGACAGGTACTGCCCAGACATTGCCTGCTTCCTTAATCGCCTTCACATATTCATCGAAGAAGAGTCCACGTGCATTTTCGTACATTTCATCAGGCTGGATATTCTTGTCGCTGCTGGCAAAGAGCGCACGGTGTACAGGAGTCATCACGACAATCTGTTTGGTAGGGTACATCTGCTTCAGTTTTGACATGGCAATGTTGATACGCCCTTTGAGCGTATTCTTGTCCATGGCAAAGTGGCGGTGACGACGCTGTACCATTTCACTTGGTTTGTGGCGGGCAACTCTCACGCTGTCGAATGTCTCTGTGTACCAGTCTCCGATAGGCACACCATTATTGTAATCGTTGGTACCCATAAAAATGAGGATTGCATCGAAATTATCGCCATGTTCTTTCTTGAGTTTGTCCGCCTGGCGGGGAATATCATTCCATTGTCTGCCACTCACGCCATATACATAGGGAGTAATGCCAAGCCATTCTTCAAGAAATCCCCAGTATTTTACCTTTGAAGCCTTGATATTTGGGTCGGTGATAGAATCGCCAAAGTAAGCAACCTTCTTGCCTTTCCACGGATGCTGGAGATTCTTGAAAGCTTTTTCTTTTTCTGCAATTTCTTTCTTGGTCATCGCCTTTTGGGCGAATGTAGGCATTGTCATCGTAAGGGCAAGTGCCAGCGTGATAATCATTTGTCTTTTCATTGTTAGTTTGTTTATATTCAATTCTTTTGGCAAAGGTACATTAAATATTTCATAACTTAGAATCTTTTTCGTTCAAATATCGTTTAAATTCTTCTTTTTTTCGTAATTTTGCACTCGCTTTTGGAGAATTCTAAGTTTTGCATAGGGGATAAGAGTTTATACTGATTTCTTTCTCCCCATAATAATTGGAATTTAGGTATCATATATATTAAGGTAATATACAAGGATGACTGTAGGATTGAATAATTTGAGTGATTTATTGCGTAAGCGTATAGCCGTTGCGGCTTATTATTTTGTACCGGGAGTAGTGTTTGCCAGTTGGGCGAGTCGTATTCCGGATGTAAAGCAGATGTTGCATCTCACTAATGGTCAGTTAGGTTCTGTGCTTTTCGCTATTCCTATCGGCCAGCTTCTGATGATGGCTTTTTCGGGCGTTTTGGTCAGTAAATTCGGAAGCAAGAAGATGATAGTTCTTGCAGAGGTTCTATATGCTCTTGTCCTTTTTTCTATCGGAAGTAGCAGTACCGTTTTCCAACTCATACTCTCGCTCGTAGCTTTTGGAATGATGGCCAATCTGATGAATATCGCTACTAATACACAGGCCTGTCTGATAGAGAAGATGTATGGCCGCAACATTATGTCGTCGTTTCATGGCTTATGGAGCCTTGGTGGTTTCTCTGGTGGCATCATCGGAGCCGTCTTTGCGAATATGCTTCTTCCGATAGAAGCCCATTTTGGTACTATTTTAGTGATGAGCCTTATCATAATCGCCGTTGGCTTCAGATTCCTTGTGGATGATGCTACGGCGAAAGCAGAAGAGGAGGATGTGCCGAAGTTTTCTTTCAGAACCATCGACCCGATTTTGTTTCTTTTAGGACTGATGGGATTTGCCGGCATGTTCTGTGAAGGTACTGTTTATGATTGGTCGGGTGTATATTTCTCGTCAGTAGTGAAGCCTGATGAGGCTTTCATTCGTGCCGGTTATGTGGCAGGTATGGGAGCGATGACCTTGGGCCGTTTTCTTGCTGATGGATTTGTTACGAAATATGGACCAGCCAGGGTGCTGAAAGTTTGTGGAGGTTTGATAGTAGGTGGTTTGTGGCTGGCTGCTGCTTTGCCTTATCTCATTCCTGCTACCTTTGGTTTCTTGCTGGTTGGCTTCGGAATATCTTCGTCTGTTCCTATCTGTTATAGCATAGCAGGTAAGTTGGGTACTATCAAGGCCAGCATTGCCATCACGATTGTTTCGAGTATCAGTTTCTTCGGTTTCCTGGTAGGTCCTCCTGTCATCGGATGGCTTTCTGAAGCTACAGGGCTGCGCATTGCCATCAGTATTGCTGCTTGTCTTGGGTTGATGATTGCATTTGTGGCAACAAAGGTGAGCAAGCGATTTTCCATTGATACTGATAGGGCTTAAAGCAGGTAAGCATACTTTGGTTATCAAGGCTCTTGATCATCACGTGCTCGTAGATCAGTGGATGATAGATTCAGATTTGTCTCGTCAGTTTCCTTGGCATCCTTTCCGGTTTTGATGGCTTTTGCCATTAATTAGACGTGGGTTAGCAGAGAATTTGCTGGATGAAGATAGAAATATTTGGTAGTTACAAAATAAATTCGTAATTTTGCCAAAAGCATTCGAAATGATGGCAAATATAAAATAATATTAGAGGAAAAATGGGAATTTATATAAATAAAGGCAATGACGGTTTCGCATCTCTCTGCAATTCGAAGTTTGTCGATAAGAGTATGTTGATAGCGGAAGTGAACTCTGTGATGATGACGGAGAATCGCTTTCTCTGTGTTACTCGTGCCCGAAGATTTGGTAAATCTGTGGCTGTAAAAATGCTCAATGCCTATTATGACAAGTCTTGCGATTCCCATGAACTATTCGATGGATTGGCTATATGCAAAGATAAGGATTTTGAAAAGCATCTTAATCATTATCCTGTGCTTTATTTGGATATGACGGATTTCGTAACGAAATATGGTAAGAACGAGCGCATTGTTGAGTATATCAAGCATGATATTTGTGAGGAACTACTGAGCTTGTACGATTGCGTGACGATGAAAACCAACGATGATTTGATGGATTTGCTCGTTAGTATCGTTGACCATACAGGAGAGAAATTCATCTGTTTAATTGACGAATGGGATGCTCTTTGCCGTGAGGGGCAGGAGAAACAAATGGATGAGTATGTCGATTTATTGCGTCGTCTCTTCAAGGGAAGTATGACAGAATATGTCTTCGCATGTTGCTATATGACTGGTATTCTGCCGATCAAACGCTATAATACCCAGTCGGCATTGAATAACTTTGATGAATACACGATGCTCAGTCCAGCCCAGTTGGCTCCTTATTTCGGTTTTACGGAGAAAGAAGTGGGATGTTTATGTGCCGATGGAGGAATGGATATTTATGAGATGAAGCGTTGGTATGATGGCTATGAACTTGGAAAGGAGAAGGCGATGTACAATCCGTATGCAGTAATGCGCGCCTTGAAACGTAAATCGTATGAAAGCTTTTGGACAAGTACCAATACGTTTGAGAGTCTCAAACGTTATATCACGATGAATTTTGATGGTTTGAAGGATGATATTATCCATGCTCTTAATGATGTTCCTGTGAGGGTAAATGCACTGCGTTTTAGCAATGATATGCACAAGGTGGAGTGCAAGGACGATGTCCTGACACTTCTTTGCCATTTGGGTTATCTTTCTTATAATAGTGAGACCAAATGTGCTTGCATTCCTAATTATGAAGTTCGCCAAGAATTTGAGACTGCTATAGCGGACACCAGTTGGAAAGAGGTGACGAGTGCATTGGAACATTCCGAAGACTTATTGGCGCATTTGCTTAATGGCGATGCGGAAGATGTGGCAACAAACGTTGCTGAGGTTCATGAACAAAATACCAGTATCTTGAAATACAATGATGAGAATTCTTTGGCTTGTGTTCTTTCGTTGGCATTTTATACTGCAAGAAATCGTTATGAGATGATTCGTGAATTGCCAACGGGCAAGGGCTTTGCTGATATAGTGCTGTTGCCTTACCGTCATGTGGATGCTCCTGCGATAGTGTTAGAGCTGAAGTGGAATAATGATGCCGATACTGCTATCAGCCAGATCAAACTTCAAGGATATGGAAAATCTTTGATGCACTATGTTGGTGATGTGATTCTAGTAGGCATCAACTATGATAAACAAACGAAAGTACATAGTTGCAAAATTGAGAAAATTGTAAAGAAGTAATTGTAAGAGGATGAAAATTCCTATCTAATAAAGGTAGATGTTTTGGAGATATAGATGTAAATATATTTGTCTAATTTCGATAGATGTTAAATGAAAAAAGCCCTTAGACTTCCATGATGAGGTCTAAGGGCTTTTATTTTTGCGTACCCATGCAAAAATTCCTGCGTGCCCACGCATAAATTCATACGTCGGCAAGCAGAGTTTTGGGGCAGGGGGTATGTTTTTATTTTATATAAATAAATTTCCTATCTGGAAGACCAGAGCTGATATTACCCATGCTAATAGCGTGGTGTAGATGGCGGCAAAACCAGCCCATTTCCAACTGCCCGTCTCGCCCTTGATAGCCGCGATGGTGGCTATGCAGGGGAAGTAGATCAGTACGAAGAGGAGGAAGCAATAGGCGGTGAGGCTCGCTTTATGGGCAGCCTCGGCATCGCTATAGCCGTAGGTCTTCTGCAGGTCGGCAGTCATCTGCTTCTTCAGTACCTCGTATTTGCCGTCCTCGTCGTTGTAGTCGCTGTCGTCGCCAAAGCTGTCGTTGTTGCTGTAGAGTACGCCCATGGTGGATGCCACGATCTCCTTGGCTCCCACGCCAGAGATGAGTCCTACGTCGAGTTTCCAGTCGAAGCCTTGAGGTGTGAAGACAGGCTCAATGGTCTTGCCTATTCTTCCTATGTAGCTCTGTTCCTGCTGTTGTTGCTGTCCCAACTCTTCGTTGTGGGGGAAGTATCCCAGCGCCCACACGATGATGCTTGCCACGAGGATGATTCCACCCATCTTCTTCAGGTACTGCTTGCCTTTCTCCCAGGTGTGTCGGCCTATGGCTTTCCAGGTAGGGAAGCGGTAGGGTGGCAGCTCCATGACGAAAGGCGTGTCCTCGCCCTTGATGACGAAGCAGGAGAGCACGCGACTCAGTATGACGGCAAGCAGGATGCCGATGAGATAGAGCGACACCATGATGAGCGAGCGATACTGCAGGGCGAAGAAGGTTCCTATCACCATGATGTAGATAGGCAGACGCGCCGAACAGCTCATCAGCGGCAGGATGAGCATGGTGATGAGTCGCGAGCGATGGCTCTCGATGGTGCGTGTCGCCATGACGGCTGGCACATTGCAGCCAAAGCCCATGATGAGTGGGATGAACGACTTGCCGTGAAGTCCCATCTTGTGCATCAACTTGTCCATGATGAAGGCAGCACGTGCCATATAGCCAGAGTCCTCCATGTAGGAGATGAAGAAGTAGAGGATGAGAATCTGCGGCAGGAAGACGATGACGGCTCCCACGCCTCCGATGACTCCATCGACGAGCATATCTTTCACCGGTCCGTCGGGCATGCTGGTGCTGATGACTGTTCCCAACCAAGCCACTCCGTCCTCAATCCATCCCTTAGGCACCTCGCCCAGGACGAAGGTGGCTGAGAACATGATGAACAGGAGGAGTACGAAGATGGGAAATCCCACGTATTTGTTGGTAAGGATGCGGTCGATGAGATGCGTCACCTGATAGGTGTCTTTGGCCTTTCCCGTTTCGTAGCCAGCCTCCTGCAAGGCTCCGTGTATGAAGCCGTACTTGGCGTCCATGATGGCAGTCTCGCTGTCTTCCATGGTTTCCTCCTTGACGCGTCGTGCAGCCTCGTCGCGTGCGGCGAAGATTTCCTTTGCCGACTTGAGGTGGCTCACATATTCCTCGGCATGCTTGTCGTTCTCGAGTAGTTTGATGGAGAGATATCGGGTGGAGTAGCGCTGGCGGATGCTGTCATCGGCCTTCAGATATTCCTGTATGTGCTCGATGCCGTGTTCTATCTCGTGTCCGTGGTTAATGTGGATGTGGCGATAGTGGGCATTGGAGCCTTCGCGTCCCTCGTACATTTCGATGATGGTGTCGAAGAGCTGGTCTACGCCTCTGCCGTTCTTGAAGACGGTAGGAACCATAGGTATTCCGAAGAGTTCGCCCAATTTGTCGTAGTCGATGTTGTCGCCTCGTTTCTCGGTCTCGTCGAACATATTGAGAGCGCACACCATGCGGATGTGCATATCGATGAGCTGAGTGGTGAGATAGAGGTTGCGCTCCAGGTTGCTGGTGTCGATGACGTTGATGACGATATCGGGTGTGTGCTCGATGAGCTGCTTGCGCACATAAAGCTCCTCGGGCGAGTAGGCTGAGAGCGAATAGGTGCCAGGCAGGTCGACAAGGTTGAAGTGATAGCCGTTGTATTCGGCTTCGCCCACCTTGGCGTCGACGGTGACACCGCTGTAGTTGCCTACACGTTCGTGTGCGCCCGAGGCGAAGTTGAAGAGGGAAGTCTTTCCGCAGTTGGGGTTGCCGATGAGCGCCACGTTGATGACATGGTGCAGACGGTCGGCCTCTTGTTCAGCCACGAGCATCTTGTCGCCCAGTGCCTGCTCGTCGGGGTCCTCAGAGTCGACAGTCTGCGAGTTGATGACCTGTTCGCGTTCTTCCTCGTCAGCGTGTTTGAGCTGTTTGTCTTTCTTGGCCTCGTTGACCGAAACCACCTCAATGTGGTCGGCCTCGCTGTGTCTCAACGACACCTCGTAGCCCATGATTTTGTACTTTACAGGGTCTTGCAGTGGGGCATTGAGCAGTACGTCTACCTTCTTGCCCTTGATGAATCCCATCTCGATGATTCTTTTGCGGAAGCCACCGTGTCCTGAAACCTTGACGATGACGCCGCTTTCGCCTGTGTTGAGTTCGGATAATTTCATATTTTTTAATCTCCTTTTCTTCTTTTTTCTGTTATCGTGCGTGGCATGCAAACAGTGTGCCACGTCGTGTTGTGTCGTTTGAACTGCAAAAATACAAAAATATCTCGGCAACTGTATATTGATGCCTTATTAACGCGAAAAAAATACCTATAAATGATGAGCCTGTCATCAAATATAGGTATTTTCTCATTATTTATGATTATAGAACTTTAGTAAGTTCTCTGACTTCCTTATTTGCGAAAGTTGAGTTACAGGTTTCTGCCGTGGCAGTTCTTGAACTTCTTGCCGCTGCCGCAAGGACATGGATCGTTGGGGCGAGGCATGCGCTCTGCACGGTAAGGAGTGTGGTTGACCTGCTGTGCGCCCTCGCGTGTGTCGTGATGGGCAGCAGCCTGCTGTGCGGCACGCTCGGCACGCTCGCGCTCAGCGTCGATGTCCACCTTCTGCTCTACGTAGTTCTGCTGTGGGCGCTGCTCGGGTGCAGCCTCCTGTACGGGCTGTTCCTGCTCCATGACAGGAATCTGTCCGCGCATCAGAATGCTGGCGATGCGGTCGTTCATCTCGTTAATCATAGAGTCCCAGAGCTTCACACTCTCAAGCTTGAAGATGAGCAATGGGTCTTTCTGCTCGTAGCTGGCGTTCTGTACAGAGTGGCGCAACTCGTCGAGCTGGCGCAGGTTCTCCTTCCAGTCGTCGTCGATGATATGGAGCATGATGACTTTCTCCCACTGCTTTACCACGCTCTTGGCCTCGGTGTCGTAAGCCTCCTTGAGGTTGCAAGGAATGTTGTACATACGCTTGCCGTCGGTGATAGGCACCATGATGCGCTCATACATAGCGCCCTGGTTCTCGTACACCTGCTGGATGATAGGCCATGCTGTGGCCTGGATGCGCTCGGTCTTGCGCTTGAAGCTTGCCATGGCCTCCTGGAAGGCACGCTCGCAAAGTTCCTCACGCTGTATTCCCTCAAACTCCTCGGCAGTGAATGGAATCTCCATGGCCAGGATCTTGAGGAAGTCCTCCTTGGCGCCCTCGTAGTCGTTGTTGTTGATGATATAGAGCACGCGGTCCCAGATGACGTTGGTGATGTCCATACCGATACGCTCGCCCATCAAGGCGTGGCGGCGCTTCTCGTAGATCACGGTACGCTGCTTGTTCATCACGTCGTCGTACTCCAGGAGGTGCTTACGGATACCGAAGTTGTTCTCCTCCACCTTGCGCTGTGCGCGCTCGATGCTCTTGCTGATCATTGGACTCTCGATACGCTCGCCGTCCTCGAAGCCCAAGCGGTCCATCACCTTGGCA
>OIZF01000911.1_pt1 | contig 18829 bp, 15 predicted proteins | sample 1588471 | NCBI WGS metagenome assembly OIZF01 (sample SAMN03283279) | human gut metagenome | biome: human-associated habitat; material: feces | host: Homo sapiens | place: Peru | collected 2012
TGGTAAGGAAGATGGATGATCTGGACCATGTCAGTGTGAAAACTTACAAAGACATGGATCAAGCCAAAGAAGACTTGGCTGATGAGAAAGTCGACGCCGTCATTTCTTATAAAGACGGGGAGTATCAGGTAGATTATGCCAATACAGATGCTTCGAAAACTGCTATGACCCGTCAAGTATTGCGGACCAGTATCGCCAGTGAAGGCACCAATCAACTATTAACTCGTGTTAAACAGGCCCTTCCTCAATTGAAACTGGATGCAAAATCACCAGAAATTAAGGAATCTTATGAGTATGGGAATGAAGATACAGGTTTCTTTGCCAAAATGATTCCAGTCTTGATTGGATTTGTGGTTTTCTTTTTTGTTTTCTTGATTTCAGGGATGGCACTTTTGAAAGAACGTACCAGCGGAACCTTGGATCGCTTGTTAGCGACACCAGTCAAACGTTCGGAAATCGTTTATGGTTACATGATATCTTATGGACTTATTGCTATTCTTCAGACAGCAGTAGTCGTCATGGCTGCCATTTGGTTGTTAGATATTGAAGTTGTCGGAAGTCTGTTAAATGTTATAATAGTTAATGTGGTACTGGCTCTTGTAGCACTAGCTTTCGGAATTCTCTTGTCTACTTTGGCAAAATCAGAATTCCAAATGATGCAATTTATTCCTCTTGTGATTTTGCCTCAACTCTTTTTCTCAGGAATCATTCCACTTGATTCAATGGGAGAGTGGGCAAAAACAATTGGAAAATTCTTGCCATTGACCTACTCAGGTGATGCAATGAGTCAGATTATTCTTTACGGACGTGGAATTGGAGATGTCGTACCTAATATTGGTGTTTTACTTATTTTCCTTATCGTTTTGACAATTCTCAATATTGTCGGATTGCGTCGTTATCGTAAAGTTTAAAATATAAATATACGAGGATGAAAATGAGCGAGAGTATTTTTGAGTCGTTTGAAGCTTATCTAAAAGAGGCAGACTATCCCAAAGGAAAGAAAAAAATCATGCAGTCAGCGGTCGATTTGATTTCTACTAAGAGTTACAATGGGACCTCCACCCTACAAATTGCCAAACATGCGGGACTTAGTCAGGCAACGCTTTTCAAGTATTTCAAGACCAAAGAAGATTTATTAACAGCTATTTTACATCCTGTTGTTCCAGGACTTTTCGGTCGTTTTTTTGAGGAACTTTTGGCCTTGAACACGACCGAAGAAAAGGTTCATTATCTCGTTCACAATCGCATGGCCTATCTCAAAAAAAATCGTGCCTTGATGAAAATTATTCTACAGGAAATTTTTTCAAATAAGAAACTGAGAAAGGAACAACTTTATATTTGGAATACTCTTCATGATAAACTTTTAGTACTCCACAAGGAATTAGTGGCAGATCCTCGTGTTAATCCTGAAATCACGATTCCTCAAATGGTACGCATTTGTGTGGGGCCCTTGTTGGCATACTTTGCCCAACTTTATATCGTTGGCGACAAAGGTGACATAAGAGAAGAAGACCTTGACTTATTAGAAAAACAGATTTTAGGTGGTTTGTGGAAATAAAACCTGACTGCAATCATATTTCTTAAAGTAGCATACAAAAAGACATGTTTCTGGCTAAAATCAGATTCATGTCCTTTTTTTATTGGATTTAAAGTTTTAATTATAATTCTTCAATCACCTGACACAGTGCCTCCACATCTTCCTTTTGAGTGGACCAGGAGGTCGCGAAACGAATGACGGTTAGTTCATCATCATACTTTTCCCAGAAGGAGAAGATCACTTTCTCAGAAAGTTTTTCCATCTGCTCTTTGGTCACCAAGCAAAAAATCTGGTTGGTCGGATTTTCAAAATAGAGAGGGAGTCCTGCTCTTTTACAAGCTTGACGGATTTGATTGGCATTAGTAATCGCATCTTGGCCGATAGTGTCATATAGATGGTTCTTGAACAATTCGTCAAATTGGATGCCTAACAGTCTGCCTTTGGCCAAGAGAGCACCGTGTTGCTTGATGATGGTGGTCATATGAGGAAGGAGACGAGGATTAGGAATGACCACCGCCTCTCCAAACATGGCCCCGCACTTGGTGCCACCGATGTAAAAAGCATCACAGAGCTGGGCGAGGTCAGCTAGAGTCACATCATTTTCAGGACAAGCCAGAGCATAGGCTAGACGTGCTCCATCGACAAAAAGCTTAACATCGTGCTTTCTGCAGACTTGAGCAATAGCTTCCAATTCTTCTCTTGAATAAAGTGTTCCAAGCTCAGTCGGTTGTGAGATGTAGACCATGCCTGGCATGACCATGTGTTCGTGATTGCCATCTGCCCAATAATCTTCAATAGTTTCTTTAATTTGTTGGGCGGTCAATTTACCGTCTGCTGTATCGAGTTCTAGAACCTTGTGGCCGCCAAACTCGATGGCCCCAGCCTCGTGCACACTGACATGCCCAGTTTTCGCTGCGATCACTCCTTGATAAGATTGAAGGAGGCTATCGATCATGATTTGATTGGTTTGGGTCCCGCCCATAAGAAAGCGAACTTCTGCTTGGAGACAGTCACAGGCCTCTCGAATCTGTTCAATGGCACTCTTGGTAATCGGATCTGTCCCGTAACCTGTCATTTCCACTTGGTTGGTTTCCATCATCCGCTTAAGGATGTTAGGATGTGCTCCTTGTAAATAGTCGTTGGCGAAATTCAGTTGTGTTTTCATTTGGTTGCTTCTCTTTCTTTGTTGATGCTATTAGTTTAAAATACTTATTGATATAACACAAACGGCAAAAACTCATCGCATCTATGATATAATGTAATGGATAGAGAGGAGCAGTTTATGGATGCCAGTAAATGTCAGGCTGTTTTAGTAGCTAGTGAGACCGGTTCTTTTTCAGCAGCAGCAGAACAGCTGAACTATACCCAGTCAGGGATTACGAGAATGATTTCAAGTTTAGAGGAAGAATTAGAATTCCCGATTTTCATCCGCAACAAAAAGGGTGTTCGCTTAACGGAAAATGGCAAGTTGATGATTCCCTATTTCAGGGAGATTGTTGATGCCAATCAAGTAGCTACCCAAGTCAGTGAGGAAATTAAAGGAGTAGTCAGAGGTTCCATCACAATTGGCTGCTACTTTAGCGTGTCCTCCATGTGGATGCCTAGCCTCTTAAAAGCTTTTTCCGAAACCTACCCATCCATCCAGATTACTCTCTTAGAAGGTGGCAATAAGGAGATTGCCAAGTGGCTAGCCGAGAAATCTGTCGATATTTGTCTGTGCGCGGATCCTCAGGATAGTGGAGACTACAGCTGGAAAGAATTGTATCGAGACCCCTTGGTGGCTTGGTTGCCGAAAAATCATCCCAAGGCCAAACAAAAGACTTACAAAATTAAAGATCTGGAAACAGAAGATTTTATCCATACCTTACCTGGTCAAGATACAGACCAGGACCGCTTAATCAAGCAAGAAGGCCTTAATCTGCAGACACGATTCACAACCAAGGACGGCTTTACGACCTATCAGATGGTCAAGGCTGGTCTAGGAGTCAGCTTCAACCAAGCTATGATTGCAAGAGACTGGAAAGAAGAAGTGGTGCAAGTTCCGCTCAGTCCGAAGCGCTTCGTTTCCCTTGGGATGGCCCTCCCTAAAAAAGAAAAAACTTCCCCAGCTGTCCAACGATTTATGGATTGCATTGATTATTGGTTGAAAGATTTGTTGAAATAATCTGTTATTAGCATATTAGGAGAGAGTATGATACATAAACATGAAATCCCAATTTTAGAGTTTGATGACAATCCTCAGGCTGTGATTATGCCGACCCATGAGGATTTAGGTTTGGACTTGCCGGCTAGGTGTGTTTACGGCTTTTTAGAGGAAGAAGTCGAACGCTATGCGACTTCTGTTGGAGCGGAGAAAGTTGGCGAATTTGTCTCTGTCACCAAAACCTATCCCGTTTATGTGATGACTTACAACGGGAAGGAAATTTGCTTGGCTCAGGCTCCAGTTGGCTCAGCTGCAGCTGCACAATTTATGGATTGGCTAATTGGTTATGGTGTAAAGCAAATCATATCAACTGGAACTTGTGGTGTCTTGGTAGACATGCCAGAGAATGTTTTTTTGATTCCGACGAGAGCTTTGCGAGATGAAGGTGCAAGTTACCACTATGTTGCGCCATCTCGCTATATAGACATGAATGAACAAGCTCTTGATGCTATTGAAAAAACGTTAAATCAAAAGAAAATCCCCTATGAAGAGGTCATGACCTGGTCGACAGATGGCTTTTATAGGGAGACACCAGACAAGATTTCCTATCGTATTGAAGAGGGCTGTAGCGTTGTTGAGATGGAATGTGCTGCACTAGCAGCAGTTGCTCAATTTCGTGGAGCTATTTGGGGCTTACTTCTCTTTACGGCAGATTCCCTTGCAGATATAGACAATTACGATCAACGAGATTGGGGTTCAGAGGCTTTTGATAAGGCTTTAGAGCTTTGTCTAGATATCATTGTTCAGATGTAATTTTGATTCAATAAAAAAGAGCATGACTATATAATCGTGCTCTTTTTAGATGTAAATTATTATTTCAAAATATCACAAAGTTCTTGGGTGGTATCAGCTATAAAATCAGGATTTTCTGCCAAAAGGGTTTCGTTTTTCCCAAATCCCCAGGTCACCGCTATTGTTTTGATGCCAACGGTTTTTCCACCAATCAAATCAAACTTGGTATCACCAACAATGACGGACTGGTCTTTAGGTGCCTGATTTTCAGTAATGGCACGCTGCAAGACATCAGCCTTATGAAAGGCAGTAGGAGTAGATCCATAAATGCCATCAAAATATTCAGTAATTCCAAGGTGTTTGCACATCTCCAGAGCGATAGGTTCATTTTTTGAAGTTGTGATAAAGATTTTTTTGCTAGTATCTTGACTAAGTTGTTGAAGGATTTCTTTTATGCCATCATAGAGGTGAGCCTCCAATTGTCCTTTAGTCTCATAATAGTCACGATAAATTTTGACAGCTTGGTCAGCACCTTCTTCACTAATCTCTTCTTTAAAGGTTACTTCGAGAGGTGGTCCCATAAAGGTACGAATTTTCTGATCACTAGGAACAGGAAGGCCTAGTCTTTCAAAGGTTTGAACAAAACCATTGTGGATTCCCTCAGAACTATCAACGAGAGTACCATCAAGGTCGAAAAAAATGTGTGTGAGTGTCATAAAATTCTCCAATATAGTGTCGTTGGTTTATTATAACATGATAAAAACGGTTTAAGTGGTTAGGTCTATTTATCATTCTAAAGTTGACATAACTTTTTTATGTGTAACGGTACGTTCTTGCTTATTTCCAAGTGCTTTGATACGAGCTTCCAGAAGAATAGGACGACCTTGAACACTTCGCGTATAAATGAGGTTATATTTTCCTACACTTTTTTGGATGTGTCGGAGGAAAGACTCTGCATCTGCCTTACGCTTTTCAAACATACTTGGAACGGCAAAAAATTCGGTTTGATCTTTCACCTTGTGACAAGACTTTAAGATATAGCGTTGATTTTCGATAGGAGCGAAAAACTCAGTCAAAGCCTGAGCAAAGATTTCTTTCTCCCTCATGGTAGCACCCTTGAGATAGATAGCGTTATAAATCGCCTGTTTACTATCTTTTACCACTCTAGGAGCAGACTCTTCAGTCTCAATCTGACCTGAATCAAGAAGGGCTTGGTGGATAGCTTTACCAAATGTTTCCAACCGTTTATAAGGACTCCTGTAGATAAAATATCTTCCCCAAAAGATAGCCAGTACAAGTAGAGCAATTAAGAATATCGGTAGGCTTTGATTAAACGGCTTCCCAACAATTAGATATCTCCCCAAATCAAAAATAAAATAAGTGGCAGCAAAAGCTTGGAAAATAAGAAATGCCTTCATCCAATCATTAAGGTATGCTAACGGTAAAAATTGTTTGTCGACTTCAACCTCATTAGCAACTTCCATTTCTTCGTTAAGCGGTAGAGCTTCTTGCCAACGGTCCTTAAGCTCCTGACGTTTTTGAGATAGTGTAATGGCATTTTGATTAAGTTTTTCTAGACCCTTTTGGCTAAAAGTTATTTGATTGAGATCAAGGCGATCAATGCCTGATTCAATAGTGGGCTCTTGATAATGGAGACCAAGAAACTGTGTCATACGCCTATCTAACAAGTCTAGGTCAGGACTAAGTCCATACAATTGTAGCTCTAATGTCTCATCATATTTTTCTTCGGCATTTTGAATTTCAAACCATTTCTTTGGTGATAAATTAATAGAAACCAAATGCCAGATATTACTCGTTTTATTAGGATTATCAGGCCAAACACGGATGGCACGACCTCGCATCTGATTGCTTAGCATGAAACTTCCAACAAAACTAGCTAAAATAAGTGAGTTAACACAAGGTGCATCCCAACCTTCGCCCAATAAAGACTTTGTCCCAATAATCACTTTGATATATCCATCTTGGAAAAGCTGAGTAAGGGCTGTAACCAAATCATGATAGGAACCAGAAATACTGACCTTAAGATAGTCCTCTTGGCTCAACTGTCCAATAACATCATAGGATAAACGAGAATTAGGAATGAGTCGCTCTAGATGTTCTTTAGCTGAAGTTGGAATAATCACTAAACTTCCTGTCAATACAGCTACAGGTACTGTCCAAGACTGTTCAATCATTTCTCTACGAATAGATTCAAAGTAAGAGAGGACACCTAGTTGGGTAAATTGAGCATTTTCATCACCTAAATGAACTTGAAAATCCTTACGTATAAAGTCTGTCAAAACAAGTTGACGTAGATTATTTCCTAGAGACTGGTACTCTGCCTTAAAAATATCTCTAACAGCATTGAGTTTTCCCAATGATTGATTAAGCAGGACATCTTGTTTCTTATTCCGGATAAGTTTAACTTGATTTCTTTCGATAAGGCCGTTTGCTTTCAAATCACTTTTCAGTTGGTTAAAGGCCTCCTCAGTAAATCCAAACCAATTTGGAACCTGAAAAATAATGCCATTAAGCAAGGTTTCAAACCACTCAAGCGTAAAAGTTGGCAAGGCTTTTGCAGCGAGAAGTTCTTGAAAACGTTGAGGAAAAGGTAATTCTTTAGACCATAAAAAAATTAGAATAGCGGAAAGATATTTAGGATTAGCCAATAGGTCATCATCGCTAATTTGGTTACTTAGTGCCGGACTAGACTGAATGGTGTTTGAGAAATTTATATCTGTAGACAGTTTAGTTAGAAAGTTAAGTTTCTGCTTTTCAAATTGATCTAATTGTGTTCGTTCTTCCTTAGTTGGAAAGGCGAAGTAGACATAGTCCTGGTGAGGACAGAGCGTCCCTTCCTTAACCAGTTCAGGCACTGTAATTTCTTCATCAATCTCACCACACATGCTGATGTAACGCTCCCAAAGAGCAGGTTCTCCCTCGTATGGAGGGGTCGCTGTCAAGGAAATCATCTTAATTTTAGGAAAGGATTTACGAAAAATCTCTAAACTCTTCCACCATTCATTTCTTAAATGATGGCACTCATCCAAACAAAGAGTCCCTAAATCTTTATCCTCAAATGTTTTTCGGATATCGAAATCTTGAAAATTAAAATGCTCTTGTTGAGCTGTATCATCTGTGTCTTCGATAAGACCATCACCAACAACTTGGTTCATGGCACTATGTAATGCCTGATAAGTCGCAACCGTAATCATTTTAGGCCTCTTTAAGTCTTGTGAAATGAGTTGTTCTGCTTGGTTAGCATCACTTAAAAAAGCTTGTTTGATCCGGTCCACCCATTGTTGGCGGATAGTAACTGTCGGAACTAGAATTAAAGTTGGATTACCAAAACGCCGAATGAATTCAATTCCTAAGGTCGTTTTTCCAGAGCCAGGAGCAGCGACCAAGTGAATCTTTCCATCATCCATAAAACTTTCGGATTTATCAAGAACACGTTGTTGATACTGTCGCCATTGTCCTTTAAATGAAAGCTGATCTAACATAATTTCCCTCCAATGTTACTAACTATTATATCATAGTGAAGATAAATAGAACTGGCCATATGGATGGTATGAAAAGTATAGTTTTTATGGTATACGTGTCACATACCAATCCAAAAACACCCCAAAATTAAGCTTTTGGGGTGTAAATCACGGGGTGCAATAATTAAGTGTTTAACTCAAACGAGGAGTTAGTTACGTTTTGGTTTGACTGCCATGCCTAGGCCAAGGGCCGCACTGATAAGACCAAGTGAAACTAGAGCAGCAGATTGGCTAGAACCTGTTTCTGGGAGTTCTTTATGTGTTGGTTGCAATGGCGTTGGTGCCTCGTAGACCGTACCCTCAACGTAGTATACATTTCCTGGTACAGTTGGAGTTGCTGGTTGCGCCGTTTCAGGCTGGTTAGTTGCTTTAGTAACCAAGTGAGTCGTTGCAATGACTTCGTAAGTATCCGTTTGAATACGATAAACACGTCCTTCTTGAACAGTTTCAATCACGTAGTTTGAGAATTGCTTGTTCAAAAGATCGGCGAAATCTTTATTGATATCGAGGTAGAGACCATTCGTTCCTTTTACCAATGGGTCAAAGTCTTTTTCATCATATTTCTTACCAACTACGGTCAAAGAAATCCCAGCATCTTGGAGGGCTTTTAGTGTAGCATCTTTAGTTGGCGTTTTTGGAGTAAGGTCGATATCTTCGTCAGTGACCAAGAAGGCGAAGCGACGATTGTTCTTACCAGTTCCCCAAGTATAATCAGGTGAAGTTGCAATATGAGATAATGCTGTTGTTGCTTCCTCGTCTGAACCAGTAGTACGGATAGCTTTTAATTTACCAATAAAAGCGTTCGTATCCGTGGTGAATTTAGAACCTCCGAAATCATGGTAAGTTGTGTCTTTGCTTGATTCATAGTCAACCAAACCAAGACGTGCTTGCACATTTTTAGATTCCAAATCACGCACAAATTTTTCAATGTTATTAGCTACGTCAGTGATATGGCTATCCATTGAACCAGATTTATCGACAATAAAGACGATGTCAGTAGTTCCCTTGACTTCTTGGCGATTAACCACATCAACCTCTTTAACAACCTCGACAACAGTCGTTTTATTGACGGTTTCAGTCGTTGTTGCCACATATTCATCTGTTTCTTCAGTTGATGTTGCTGTCTCGCTTGATTTGACAGGCTCTGACTTACCAACAGGTGTGTTCTTGTCAGCAAGCGTTGTTGTTTTAACGGTTGCTGTCGCAGATGCTGTTGCGATAGCCTCAGTTCCATCAGTGCTTTCTTTTGCTGTTACTGTTGGCTCTGTAGCATTAACATCGACGCCTACAACATCTCCCACTTTTGCATTTTCTACTGGGATTACTGGCGTATTAGCCTTAGCTTTAATCTCTTCAGTTGCTTTGGCAATAGGTGTTTGAGCTGTTGTTGATTGAGGTGCTGCCTCAGTCGTAGTAGCAGGAGTTGCTGGCGTTGTTGTTGCTGTTTCATCAGCAGATACAGCAGTCCCTGCAAAGATAGTAGCAAGAGCTACAGAAGACAAGATAAGCGATTGCTTACGAAAACGAATCTGTTTTTCCATTAATACATCTTAGGAATCAAAAACACTCAATTCCTTCCAAAAATTCTTAGTCATAGATTGACATTAAAGAAGTTTTAAGATAACTTTAAAGTAACGATTTAATCCGATCTTATCGAGGAGTTGCCATGAAAAAAATAAATCTTCTTTATTTATTAGCTATTCTGGCCATCATTTCTGGTCTTTTACTGTATTACTTGCCAGACATGACGTCTGGACATAATGCAGAGTCAAATCAAACAAGTCAGACTTTTAAGGAGAAGACGATTGTCCATGATTTTGGTACGACAGAGTTGAAAAAAGCTCCAAAACGTATCGTTATCCTCGACAACCTCTATGGTGAAATCTTGGATCCTCTAGATATCACTCCTGTAGGTGCGACAACTGGTCAAGCTGATAGTCAAGAATTTTCAACCCTCTTTAAGAAACAATACAAGGATGCCAAAGTGGTTTCAGTTGGTTGGCAGGGTAATCCAGATTTGGATAAGATTGCTGAGTTAAAACCTGATTTAATCCTTATAACAGGTGAGCAAGAAGACCTCTATGATGAGCTGTCTGAAATTGCACCGACTGTTGGCTACCAAATCAACACCGATGAAAATTGGGACTATCATGAAACCTCTCTCAAGGTGGCAGAAATCTTTGATAAACGTGATGAGATGAAGAAGGACCTCGATAGATTGGATGCTAGGGAGGCCGTTTTCGCGGAGAATGTCAAAGCCAAGTTTGGCGACCAGAAACTGATGTATCTTCGCGTGACTGACAATGACATCCGTTATTATGCTTACGGGCATTTTGGTTATCTCTATGATACTTATCATTTCAATCGAGCGGAAACCTTCAATCCAGATGATATGTTCCAAGTTATCGATCCAGATAAACTAAAAGATATTAATCCGGACCTCCTGATTGTTCAAGCAGATTCTCAAGAACTCCTAGATAACAAACTTAAAAATACCCCTGTCTGGACTAGCCTTAAGGCTGTTCAAAATAACAAGGTCATCTATGCTGATTACTCAACTTACATGCTGGGCTTTGGGATTGTCTCCCAAGAAGCTATTATGAAACAAATCTCTGATGAATGGGGATTAAATTAAACTAAAAACGACCATGACGGTCGTTTTTTTATGTTCAAAAAAGTTTAACTGACAAACAAGCGTTTAATATGTTTTCTCAAGGCAAAATAGAGCTGAATGGTCATTGGAATCCAAATCAAGGGCTCGCATAGGATAACGCCAAGGTAACCCATAGAAGGAATGACCAAAAGAACAAAGAGAATTTTTCCGAAAAGTTCAATGAAACTAGAGGTTAAAGGTGTCAGTTTCTTACCTAGACCTTGTAGGCTATTTCTAAAGATGAAGAGCATTCCTAAAATAGGATAAAAGAGAGAACTGATACGGAGGTAGCGACTAGCATTGTCAATTATCACAGCATTATCTGAACCAGAGATAAGACCAGCCAAGAAGGGGCTTGCTACATAGAGGAGGGCACAAGCAATGACAGACCAAGTTATAGAAACAAGACAAGATTGCTTTAACCCAGCTACTATGCGTTTAAACTGTTTGGCACCGAAGTTCTGAGAGGTGAAAGTAGTCACCCCGGCAGCAAGTGAAGTCAAAGGGAGAACAGCAAAGGACATAATCCGTCTTGCCGCCACTTGAGCGCTAATGATGAGAGGACCAAAGCCGTTAATGGCATACTGTAAGGTCACAGTCCCAATAGAAACAATGGAATTCATGAGTCCCATGGCCATTCCTTGTCCAAAAAGGTCCAAATAAAGACTTGAATCAAGAACAAAGTCTGACTTGTTTGGAAGAAGGAAGGTCACTTTTTTCTTAATATAGTAAAGACAGAGAAGCGCCGAAAGTCCTTGAGAAATAATCGTTGCCAAGCCTGCTGATTGAACCCCAAGATGAAGTTGGGTAATAAAGAAAAGGTCTAAAACGATATTGACCAGAGCTGAAAAAATCAGAAAATAGAGGGCTGTCAGACTATCACCAACCGCTCTGAGGAGACCTGCACACAGATTATAACCCAAAGTTACCCCAACACAGGAGACAATCATAGAAATATACTGGTAGGACTGCCCGATGATAGAAGCAGGAGTTCCTAAAAATCTTAGCAAAGGATAAAGCCCAAAATGTCCTATAATCATAACCAAGGCGCTTAAGCCCAGACCGATGACAACTGTGGCCGCAACAGACTGACGAAGTTTTCTATAGTCTTGGGCACCGTAGTAACGTGCGATAACAACCCCCATACCATTTCCAACACCTAAGGCAAATCCGATAACCAAATCAAAAATAGCAGAAGAAGCTCCAACAGCAGCCAAAGCATCTGGCCCTAGAAAACGTCCCACAATCATGACATCCGCAGTATTATAGAGTTGCTGGAAAATATTGGATATCAGAATTGGTAGAGCAAAGATTAAAAGAGACCGCAAAATAGGGCCTCGTAAAAGATCAACTGACGAATTTTTCATAGAACTATTATAACAAGATTGTAATTGTGAAACAATGACAAAAAGCCATCCTAAGATGACTTTCGACTATTTTTTAGATAGCGGCTAAGTATTTGTGTCATATGGTTGTAGCCCGCCGCAATCATTGGAATTTGTAAGTAAATATAAGGTAAAGTGTACTGGCTCTTAGTCTCAGATATGAGGTGAAAGAGGATGCCACCAAAGAGATAGAGAAAGGCATAAAGTCCTAACGTTGCTCCGTCTCCCATTCGTTTATAAGTGAAAGCGTAGTAGAACACACCACCAAGATATAGGACTAGGAGATAGCCTTGCATATAGGTTACGAAAAAGAGATGCAAGGTCCCGTCGTGATAGATGGAAGTCGCAAACCTATTCCACAAAGGCTGAAACTTGTCTTTACTTGGGCCATTCCAGATGGACTGGAAGCTTCCCTCTGTCCAAGAACTGATAAACTTGGTACTGAAGAACCAACTGGCCTCATCGGGATGTGCTAGGAGATATTGAACACGCTTATCAAAAAGGTGATTGGCACTTTTTTCAATCTTTTCGATATTGCCCTTTTTCTTGGCGTAAATGTCACGGACATAGCCGGTATACCATCCTGGCATGCGTTTAGAATCGGGTTTGTCCTGTAAGCCCATGGCCAGCCAAGCAATCTGAGGTGTTCCAGGAATTTTTTGGTGGGTGGTAATCTCGTAGTAACTGGTCGTCGCCTTATGCAAACTCATAGGAAAGGCAAAGAAAGCCAAAACCAAAAGCAAATAGCGGTAACGTTTCTCTCTAAGAGTCATGAGTATTAGAATACCAGATAGAGCAATAATGAGAATGATGTTGTTGCTCCTTACCCAGTAGGCCAAAGATAGCATGACCACCGAAAGAATCGCATTCCTAGCCTTACCACGTCTTAAGTAACGTAGAAAGAAAAGAATGGCAAAACTAGAAAAGAACAACCCATACATAAGTCCATAGGCAAACATGATGTTAAAGACTAAGGGTAAGAAACCAAAGCTCATGATGACAGCCAAACGACTAACTAAAGGCCTCGTAAACAGTTCATCCGTGATTTTCCAAGTAGCATAGTTCATACCAATGACCATGCCAAGATTCAATACATAGAAAACAGAGATAACTGTTAAAGGAATCAGATAGAGAACCAAGCGTTCAAAACTGAGCAACCCCAACTGATGAGGATAGCGGAAGAAGTAGGCTCCTGGTTTTATTAGGGAGAAGTCACCAGCATTAAACTGGACCGCCCCTTTAAAGACAGTACCTGCATCGTCTCGACCAGCAAAACTGGTCAGAAAAATCAACAGTAGGCCAAAACTCACAAAGCAAACGGAAAAAAAGATGAAAATCTGCTTTGTTGTCAGTTCCTTTAAGATCTTGGGCCAGAGAAGGGTCAAAAGCAGAATGGCCCCACCTGAAACATAAACATACCAAGGAACGCTACTAATCTCTGCCCACTCAAAGTATCCCGTCATCATGGTCGTGCGAATGAACAAAGCAGTCACAAATAATAGCCCAAAGACTAAGAGCCCCACATAGCGCCCTAACCATTCTAAAACAGAACTCGTATATGACATAAGAGCCTTCATGCTGAAAGTCTCCTTTAATATAGGTAATTACCCTTATAGTTTAGCACAGTCGTCGGAAAAATGTAATGAAAACAAGAAGATTTATTTTCAATTCTAAGATACAGCTTGTAGCCTACCCTTAAGGAAAGTAAGAGTCTGTATTAAGAAAATGAAAAAGACCGTTTAAACGGTCTAAGATATAAAAGCATGGTGTAAATTATAATTTTACTACTCTTTAAAAGGAATTCCAGTCTTATTTAGAACAGAAACAGCACTTAAAATTTTATTTTTATCAATCGCTGAAGCATTAGAATGATCCAGATTCTCAAATGCTTCTAGAAAACGAATGCAATCTTTGGCTATATCAAGTCCTTTAGGATTGTTTTGCCTTAAGAAATTCATGGCTTGATGAAATTTTAAATTAAACTTTTCAGTATATAAGTGGTTGTAGGATGGAGATTTAAGGATGTCTTCTAACTTACTCACTAAATTATTGGCATTAATAAAATAAGACTTTCTGGAAAAATAATCAATCATACGAATTAAAATAGCTATATCTTCTTTCTTCGAGGATAGGAAACTCTTTTTATTATTTACTACAGAATCTAAAATTTTATCAGAACGATACTTGACCATTTCATATGGACAATCAGCTAAAATGTAGGTAAGTACTGAATACTCAAAAATTCCCCATGTATCAATATGATTTAAATAATTTAAAATAATTTTTAACTCATCATTTGTTAACTGAGAGGTTAAGCTCAATGTATGAAAATAACTTTGGTAGGAAAGCTTATAAACTGTCTCAAGAATTGGGTTATCGGAATAATCTCCTTCAAAAGAAGATTCAACTAATTTAAAACCGTCATAATAATGACCATTGTTAATTTTTACAAATATTTCTTCCGATAAAGACAATTCTTTTAAAATCGATTCACCATTGTAATAGCGAAAGAAGTCATTCCATGTTGCTCCTATGCGGATTAATAAACGGCCAAAGTTATTAAGACTAATACTCGATTTTCCATGTTCAAAAACCCCTAGCATTTGTGGAGAAATAATATTTCCAGCAGCTTCTTTTAAACTGTATCCGCGATCCAAACGCAATTGCCTAAAGGCTTTACCATAGCAAGAACGATTTTCCATAACTTAATTTTCCTTTTAAATCTTCTAAGTCTATTATATACCAAAAATCTTCAATTATTAATAAAGAAAAAATATTTTCAAAAAAATATCTATTTTATTAGAAATAATAAATGTGAAAATATTTTTTCTTTTTTAGGTTGAATCCTTAGGAATTAGTTATAATAATTCTAAAAGTTTTAAAATTATATTGTAAATCATCTGATAGTATCAGCTTAGTCTAAAAATATCTTATAGCTTCATTGAGTTAAAGGAGGTATTGAAAGAGAACTTAGACAAGCTTATTTCACCTTAAGTTATGTCATTAGGAGGATTTATTATGGAAAAAGAAGAGTGGTTTGAGTATTTTGAGGCGGTTAATGGTAGAAAACCAACTTTAGAAGAATTCAGTAAAACCAAAGCGTCAGGATTTTTTGAAAAAAAGAAAGCATCAGAAAAAGAGGAAAATCTAACGAGTCCTCAACAAGAGACGCCTTTATCTCCAAAACAAGTAAGAGAAAACTGGGTGAAGAATTTTGAATTAAGTCATGGTAGACAACCTAGCTTTGAAGAGTTTTTTGAAGGAGTTGAAGCACTGAAACAGCCAGCTCCAGAGTCAGCTGCAAATCCTCTACATCAGACTGTGAATACTCAACCTTTCAATACAGGCGATAATCAGACAAACCTTGGTTTTGGTCATCAAATTAATCAGTCCATTGCCAATAACCAATCCCAAAGTGATGTCAATTCAAATCCACAAATGAATCCATTCAGCAATGGATCAATATCACCTTTACAAGATGCACCTCAATGGTCTGGGACAAGTCAGTCAAATCCTTATTTTACAAGGTCATCAAGTCCTTATTCTCAGACTAACTATACTAATACAGGACAGACAGCACCTCTAAATACTTATGCGATGACCGACTCATTCTGGTCTAATATCACTACCAAACATAAGTCTTTGTTGGCTCTTATGCTGATTGCTAATCTCTTCTTTGTCTTTTACGGTTTGAAGCCAGCAGAGGGTACAAATGCTAACGGTTATATCTATGAATCAGGAAGTGTTTTTCTACCTACAAAATACAGTACTGATTATTATGGCTCCAACAGTCTCGACATGAATAGAGAATTCTATAAACAGATCAATAAAAATGTCGCTAATGAGCGTTATAAAAATTTATTGCCAATGGGGATTTCTGTTTTTGTTATGGGAGTCGCTGCCTTTGTGTTGCATGAGGATCAAGACTTTCAAAATAGAGTTTATGTGACCTATCTCAAGAAAGGGGAAAAATAAATGTACTTCGAAACTTGGATTGGAATGATAGTGTCTTTGGTGCTTTTTCCTATTTTCTATTTTTATGCGGTTAGACCAGCAGATTCACGATTTAATAATGCTTTGATTGAGCAAGGCGTCATTAAACATCGTGATCCACAATTATTCATGCAACAAACCCATTCTTTTTATTCAAGGGAAATCACATCTTTAAATGCTATTTCAGAGAAATTGGTAGAGCAGCCCTTTATCCTGCCCAAAACACCTTGCGGTCCCTTTCAAAACACTACAAAAATTGAGCAAGAAATTTATCCTGACCTTGTTATTATCACCGTTAAAAATTTGAGTAAAAAAGCCATTTTCTCGTTAAAAAGTTTAGGTGAATATAATGGCGAATACGTCTATGAATTTTCATTGGAAACGTTGAAGAAACGAGGTTTTAAAGAGACAGCCTTTGTTTACAATTTTATATTGACACGTATAGAAACTATTTTAAAGCAACTAGATGATAATATTGAGGTCGAACGTAAGGTAATCGACTATACATCTTCAAGAAAGTAGGATAATATGGAAATTTCAATTTTTTTAATTTTTGTAGCTATCGTAGTGGGTATTTATTTTGTTATACACTTGATAGAGGTTGGTGTTTTCAAAGTTAAGGATAGTATTGAAGATAGTATGATGAATGCCACTGCACATCGCAAACAAGAGGAGCAACACACCGACAGACGTGAAAAACTTTAAGGTAATTTATAAAAATTAGCTACACTGTCGTGAAGATAGGAATAGGTTGTTTGGTATTGGTATATAAAAGATTTGAATTAATATTAGTATTGTGAAAATTTAGAAAGGTTATTTTAGTGTTATGAGTAAAAGAGATGATTGGATCGATTATTTTGAACTGCTTCATGGACGAAAACCAAATGCTGAAGAGTATATGGAGGCAAAAGAGGCAGGAAAGTTTGAAAGTGTTCCAGATGATACTGGTAAAAGTGTTCAAGGGCAAAGTTCGCCTCAAGCTGCTCCAAGCGTAGAGCAGTATGATGTAGCAGAGACATCTGGTTTTGACGATTGGTTTGCTTCAGAACAGTTACATGAGCAGACAAACATAGTAAGAGAAGGTCCTAAACAAGAAGCAGCAACTCCAAACTATTATAATACGCATACAAACATGGTAGGAGAAGGTCCTAGTCCTAAACAAGATTATCAAGGAGCAACAATTCCAAATTATTACAATACTACGCAGGGTCAATATGCCTCTCCGTTTCTGGTCGATCAACGGGGACAAGAGATTACCTTTGGAAGAGCCCTTGCTGATTATTTCAGAGGTTACTGGTCATTTAATGGCTTTACGTCCCGAAAGGGCTATTGGTCAGTCGTTTTCTTTATTTTAGTTGCTTGGGGATGTTTTTACGCTATTCTTAGTTTTTTTCTTATCCGTCAAACTAATATTTACTTACTGGATTACTTGTTTTATAATCCTTTTTTAGGTCTTTCGATTTATAGCATTCTTTGGTTACCATATTTGGTTATGATATTACCAGGATTGACACTCCGAACTAGAAGACTTAGAGATGCAGGACTACGAGGAAGAGGTATTTTTGTACTTTATCTACTTTGTTTGATTCCCTTTGTAAACATTATTAGCTCGCTCTTTTTACTTTATGTGGCTTGCCAGAAGTCTGATCATTTTCTTCAAAATGGTGAAACATTCTTCTATAGGAATCGTGTTCAGTCACCAGCACTGCCTAATTTAGAATTCCCTCAAAGAAAATCATTGGGAGGTTTTTTTGGAGGTTGTTTAATCTTTTTAGGGATTGTTATGCCCTTCATTTTGGTACTTAATGTTAATAATTTTAATAACAATTACGACTATTCTCATGACAGCTCTTACTATGACGGTCAAACAGTTGACTTGTCTCAATACGAAGTTAGTTTGAACGTTGATGGTGAAAATGGCTCAGGGGTTGCCAGTGCACACATCGATGCGACCCCAAGTGTATCAAGTAGTAGCAGTGAGATAAAGGAATTTTTGGAAAATCCCCAAATTACCATTTCTAAGGAAACTGGACTCTCAGATGGGGATACGGTTGATGTTGAGATAACCTTGGATGAAGATAAGGCCAGCGAATTAGGTCTATCAGTTACTGGGACTTCCTATCATTATTTCGTTGTCTCAAATTTAGGCTCTGATGGTAAGGCATCTTCAAAAACCTCATCAAACAATTCTTCAAGCAACTCTTCATCACAAAATACTTCTAGTGAGCAAGATACCAAGAAGAATATTGAGACCTTTATGACTAACTTTAGAAGTGACATCAATCGTACCATTAAAGAATCTTCAGATTATGTTTATCCATACTTTGAGTCTAAAGATAACGCTACTTATAAGAGTATTATTGATATCTACTTGCAAAATCCTGACCACTATGATCACTTTGAATCAAAGACTGATAATATCTATGACATTAAAGAAAATGGTGATCAGGTAACCTTTACCATAGATTTTACGACGACGACTTACTTTACAGATGGTAAGGCTCCGGCAACCTCATCAAAAACCCGTCATTATGTTTGTAAAAAGCACGGTTCGTCATTCTATATCATTAGTTTTGATAACCTTTAATACGATAACATATCAGGAAATCCTATGAAAAAGAAATTGTTTAATGGGTTAGTAGCAAGTCTCATCCTTCTTTTAACAGTTCAACCACTTGCTTCCTCTTTTATATCCCCAAATGGTCTTGTTTTTGCTAATAACATCACTAAATCAGAGACCTCCTCTTCCCCAAAATTATCAAATCTAACTGCCTTATCCAACAA
>OIZF01000915.1_pt1 | contig 18788 bp, 19 predicted proteins | sample 1588471 | NCBI WGS metagenome assembly OIZF01 (sample SAMN03283279) | human gut metagenome | biome: human-associated habitat; material: feces | host: Homo sapiens | place: Peru | collected 2012
GCGGGTGTGGAAGATGCCGGCCAGGTCCTTGACCAGCTCGCGGAAGTCCACGCGGTTGTCGGCGGTGAAATAGAACACCAGCTTGCTGCGGTCCAGCGTGTACTCGGCGTCCACCAGCTTCATTTTCAGGTTGTGGGCGGCAATGCGCTGCTCACAGATATGGTACGCCTGCTGCACGTCGGCGCGGTTCTGGCGCATACGGCGCACGTCCACGGCGTCCGCCACGCGGATGACCGGCTTGACCTCGCGGGAGAAGCCCGGCACCTCATGCGCGGCGCGGACGACCTCGCCGCATTCGGTGCCGCGGGCCGTCGTGACGACGACAAAGTCGCCCTCCTTGATCTTGAACTCGCCCGGGTCAAAATAATACGCCCGGCCATTCTCTTTAAATTTAACGGATACTACTTTCATTGGTTTGGTCCTTTTATATGGTCATTGTCATTTCAGCATTGTTGTAGGGGGCGGCGTCCCCGACGCCCCGGGCGGTGCGCAGCAGCGTGAACGCCCACGGGCGGATATGGAATCCGCCCCTACCGTGCAGGGACGAATCTCTCCCCCTGCGATTGTAGGGCGGCTTCCCCCTCGGGGGAAGCTGTCAGCGGCCCTGACCGCTGACTGATGAGGGCAGAGTTTCCGCAGTCGCCCGTTAATGGGTTGCTGCCGGTAGGTTTCCCCTCATCCGGCCCTGCGGGCCACCTTCCCCCACCGGGGAAGGCTTTTTAGGTTTCACGCGATCTCCCCCGCCAGCACGGCTGCGTTTAACCGCAGATTTCCGTTGCCGGTCAGGCTTTTCCTTGCCCGGGCGTCCGCGTTCAAAATCTTCGCCGCGCCTGCCGGGGTCAGCCCGCCGCACTGCTCCTGCCCGTAGGCGGGGCGGCGCAGCACGGCGCTGCACAGCTGGTCCAGCGTCCACAGCAGGGCCGCAAAGCCGTCCCTGTCGCGTTCGTACTTCGTCAGCAGCGCCAGCGCGCGGTAGGTGTCGCCCTGCGCCGCGTAGCCGCACAGCGTTTTGGCCATGCCCAGCGCGGCCTTGGCCGTCGGGTCGTTCCAGCTTTTCAGCGCGGTGCCGATGTGCCCCTCATACAAAAACGCCAGCTCCTCCGCCGCCCTGGCGGGCAGACGCTCGGCCTTTAGGCGGGCGGCACAGTCTGCCGCGGGCACCGGCGCAATCGTGTAGGCCGCACACCGGCTGCGGATCGTCGGCAGCACGGTGGCCGCACTCGTCGCCGTCAGCAGGAACAGCACGCCCTCGGGCGGCTCCTCGATGATCTTCAGCATCGCGTTGGCGGACGACCCGTTCAGATTCTGCGCGCCGTAGATGAACAGCACGCGGCCCGCCGCATCGGTGGACAGCGCCGAGCGCTGGATGGCCTCGCGCGCCTCGCGCACCTTTTTAACGGGGATCTGCCCGCTTGCGCCCTCGCCCTGCAGAACCAGGCATTCGGTGTCCTCTTTTTTCAGCACGGCCTCGGCGTGGGGGCCGCCGGCGGGGTACAGGTAATCGGCGGCAAGACAGCGCGCGGCAAAGCCCGCGCCGCAGCCCGGCTCCCCCACCAGCAAAACCGCGTGAGGCAGCCGCCCGCCGCGCAGAGCCGTGCCAAGCTCGGCTTTCAGCGCGTCATTGCCCGCCAGGCGCTCCAGCATCACAGCTTCTCGAAGCGCTCGACGTTCGTGACCATGACGGTAGCGCCGCCGACTGTGACCTCCATCGGCATCGTGCTCTCGATGCCCAGGCCCAGCGTGGCCGTGCCGGGCACGATTTCGGTGCGCTGCTTGCAGCACTTGGAGATGATGCCGATGCAGTCATCGACGCGCTCGTCGTCGGTGCAGATCAGCAGCGTCATGTTGCCCGCCATCAGGAAGCCGCCGGTGGTGGCCAGACGGGTGACGTAGAACTTGTTTTTCAGCAGCTCGTTGCAGACATTCTTGGAATCCTCTTTATTGACGATTGCAGTGATAAGCTTCATGGTTATCCAGCCTTTCTATTGATATATCGAAATTTTCAGCGGTTGCGGTTTTCCCAGTCGCGGCGGCGCTTCCAGCCCTTCACGGCGTCAACGCACCAGTCAAAGACCTCACGGCCATAAAACGCCAGAAAGCCCGCCAGCCCCAGCACGAGGCTGACCTTGGTGGCGAAGCTGCCCGTCAAAAAGCTGAAGGCCCAAAACGCCAGCTCGATCCAGCCCAGGTATTTCATCTTGAACGGAATGACGCCAAACAGCAGCACCATCTGATCCGGCCACAGCCAGGTGTAGGCGAACAACATGCTCTGGAAGATGGCGCTCGGCCCGGCGTAGCCTGTCAGAAAGCAGCTGACCCACGCACCCAGCATGCCCAGCGCCAGAAACAGCGTCGTGCGGAAATCGCCCCAGACGCGGGCCAGCGCGTTGCCCAGCCAGTAGTAGAACAGCAGGTTCAGCACGCCAAAGACGCCGCCCAGCCAGATGGGCTGGAACAAAAACGTGATAAGACGCCAAATCTGCCCGTGCAGCACATAGGTGCGGCTCAGCATCAGCAGACTGCCGAAATTGCGGTTGAACAACAGTATGATGATGCCTGCCGCCAGCTGACCGATCAGCAGCCCGTTGATGAGGTTCGGGATGCCGAGGCTGCCATAGCGGCGTTCGAGTTTATCGATCCAGTTCATGGGAGAAGCCCTCCGTTGCATACAAATTTACAGAATATATTATAGCAATTTCGCGCGCAAAGTGCAACAATTCCCTGTCGAATCCCTTGCGGCAGACCGGAAAATGTGCTACGCTTTTATTTATAATAAGGAAGCGAGGCCGAACATGGGACGTACATCCACCAAAGAAAACAAAAACAGCTACCAGCTTGCCCGCGAGGAGCTGGGCCTGACCCGCGAAAAGGCCAGCGAGCTGCTGGAAACGATAGCCCCCGAGCGCATTGAAAAAATTGAGAACGAGCGCACCGTGCCCCGCCCCGACGAGGTGCTGACGATGGCCGAAAAGTACAAGCGCCCGTCGCTGTGCAACTGCTACTGCTCGCAGCAGTGCCCTATTGGGCAGCGCTACGTGCCGTTTGTCACGCGGCGCGAGCTGCCGACCATCATCCTTGAGATGCTGGCCTCGCTGAACGCAATGAACAGCAAGAAGGAGCGCCTGATCGAGATCGCCGCGGACGGCAAAATTTCCAACGACGAAATTGACGATTTCATCCATATCCGTCAGGAGCTTGAGCGCATCTCCCTCACCGTGGAGACCCTCCAGCTCTGGACCGAGCGCATGCTGGCCAACGGCCAGATCGACGCGGAGACGTATAAAAGGAAGCTGGAGGAATAACCTTCTATCTCTCCCCCACCAGCAAAAATTTCCCTCTATTTTTCTCTTTTTCTCCTGTTTCTGCAACAATTCCCGTGCTAAAATCGTATTACAGGTTGAGGGAACACGCCCCCGCCTGACCGCGTACCTGCACAAAGGAGTTATAGAGGATGTTTACGCTGTTTGTTCTTTTTGTTTTTGCCTGGCTGTTCGTCAAATCCGTCGGCCTGGCTTTCCATGTGACCTGGGGTCTGGCGAAATTCGTCGCCACACTGCTGTTCGTGATTGCCCTGCCGCTGCTGGTGGTTTTCGCCGTCGTCGGCGCGCTGCTGCCTCTGCTGCTGCCCCTGGCCCTCGTGGCTGCCGCCTTCTGCATTCTGAAAAAGGCATAACGTACACAACCGCCGTGCGGCCCGGAGCTGCACGGCGGTTTCTTGTCATGGAGGCGTCGGCGTGGTATACTTGTGGTCAGGGCGTTTTGCGCCTGCTATCATCCAACAAAGAGGTTTTTTCCATGAAGCTCGTCGTCTGTTTTCCCGGGATCGGCTATCACTGCGATAAGCCGCTGCTCTACTACAGCCGTAAGCTGGCGGCCTGCGCCGGGTACGACCACACCCTTTTGCTGCAATACACCTACCACAAGGACGGCCTGCGCGGCAACCCCGCCGCCCTGCGCGAGGCATTTGACACCCTGTACACTCAGGCCGAGGCCCAGCTGTCCGCCGTAGATTGGCCGCAATACGACGATGTACTGTTCCTTTCCAAGAGCATCGGCACCGCTGTCTCCGCCGCCTTCGCCCAGCGCCACGGCATCCCCTGCCGCCAGATTCTCTACACGCCGCTCTCCCTGACGTTTGCGCTTGCCCCGCAGAATGCCCTTGCCTTTTTAGGCACCGCCGACCCCTGGAGCGATGCTTCCTCCGTCGCCGCCGCAGCCCGCGCCAACGGCACGCCGCTCTGTCTTTATGAGAACGCCAATCATTCCCTGGAAACCGGCGACGTTTTGCACGACCTGGCGACCCTGCAGGACGTCATGCAGAAAACGCGGGATTTCATCGCAGATACACCCCGCTGACATTTTCCCACCGACATTTTACACCGACATTTTCCCGCCCGCAAAGAATTGACATTTGCCCCGCAAGCTGTTATAATAAGCTGTACGAGATTTATACTGTGGAGCATTACCCAAGTGGTCGTAAGGGTCCGCACTCGAAATCGTGCCCTTCGGGAAGTTCCCTGCAACAAAATTGAATAGGCAGATGTACTCAAGTGGTCGTAAGAGGGAGCACTCGAAATGCTTTAGGACAGGAGACTGTCGCGTGGGTTCGACTCCCACCATCTGCGCCATATCCGCCGTAGAATCGAAAGATTTTACGGCGGATATTTTTGTTTGTTTCCTCTAAATGTGACGTTGTGAATCTATTCAGGAAATCTTGTTGACCATAATTGACTTGCAACAATAATCTGCTGCAAAAAGCCATTTGTTGCCCGAATTGTTGCCCACAGTTCATGGTTTCCTGCGAGAAGGGATAATAACTTATAAAGAGTTATCTCCAACAGCAGCGTTTTTCGGTGTTGCGAATACTGCTTGGTGGTATGCCGTCAGCACACTGAGTTTGCGCTGCTCCTGTACTTGTACATAGTGGGTCGTGACGGTGTTGATTTTCAGATTTACGCCCATTTGCTGGGAAAAATCGTCCACTGAATGTCCGAGAATTTGGCTAACTGCATAAAAATCACCTGTCAAATTGTACATATTGGTGCCCGCTGTGCCGCGTAGATCGTGAAATCGGATTTTCGGCATCCCAGTGCTACGCATAAATCCGTTAAACTTGACCGAAATACGCTTTTGTAAGTATGGCGAACCGTCCGGCTTGCACACAACAAGATCGTTATCGTAATACTTGACCCCGCCGAGCTTGCACAACCGCCGCTGGTCGGCTTGTTCCTGTCTAAGCCGTAAAAAGATTGGCAGTGCTTCTTCTGTAATGGGAAATGAACGTGTTTCGCCTTCGTCACGGTCTTTCAATGGTTCCAAGTGCGGCACAATTTTAGCATCTTTCGGCAGGTCACAGGGAATTTGGCCTCGCAAGGTAATTTGCCTGTGCGTCAAATCAACATCACGCCAGCGTAACCCCAGCGCTTCGCTGAGTCGCAGCCCAAACAGAACAGCGAGCAGCACCACGGTCTCAAGTACATTACCATGTACAAACGCCAAAAGCTGCTGCACCTGTTCCACGGTGTACTTTTCATATTTGCGCCCGGCGTTCTTACTAAACCGTGTCATAATGTTCTTGGCTGGGTTGTTTGGAATGTAGCCATACTTTACCACCGAGGACAGCGCAGAGCTTAAAATCCGATGGCAATAACGCACTGAATTCTCCGCCAGTCCCTTCTCACGCAGTTGCGCAATCATATCGTCAATCATTTGGGGTGTCAGTTTGTTCAGAGATACTTCGCCCAGCATGGGAATTAGATGTATGTTTATGCCGCTCCAATAGCTGTATCGCGTACTTTTTGCAAGGTTATGGTGGTAGCTTTCGTACCACTTGGGCAGATACTCTTTTAGCTTTTGCTTGCTTTCCGGTCCGTAGCCGACCATAGCGGCGCTGCCAGTCTGTAACTCCAGCTTGATCTGTGCCTCATACAATTCTGCTTCCCTGCGCGTTGCAAAACCACGTTTAGCAATGCTTTTCTGCCTGCCGTTCTCGTAGACTTTCACATTGACATCGTAGACGATGCCCGATCTGCCTGTTAAAATTCCTTGGCTGTTTCGCTTGTTTTTGACTTTTCTCTCGCGGATCGCCATATCAGCACCCACCACTTACAGACCTTGCCGGGGTCTTGGCACGGTTGTAATAATCCCAAATCGCCTGTTCGGAAATCAGGCGACGGTTGCCGTTCTGGATAAACTCCAGTTCACCATCAGCCATCAGTTGACGCAGCTTGTTTTCTCCGATGCCGGAAACAAGCGCCATCTGCTCTACGGTTTTGAGCATAGGCACGAACGCGGGGTGTTCATCCCTGTTCATACGAGATTTTTGCTTGCTGTATGGTCGTGTTTCGATCCGCCTGCCTGATACCCTGCAGGCTATGCCGGCAAAGAAATCGCTGCTTAGAATCAAGCGCATTCTGGATCAAAGCACACGCAACCTGCCTGAACCGGAATATCAGTCGGAGGAACAACTAGCCGAAAACGCCGAGATTTTACCGGATACCGGTGTTACCGTAGGGCAGGAACGCAGATGGTATAAAGAACACGAAGGGCTGCTTATGCACGCCATCGATTTGTATAAGCCGGAAATCAATTACAATCAGCTTCGCGCAGATCAAGCATCGATCCAAGACAGCGAAACGAAAACCAAAGATTTCAATAGCGAGGATATTCCCTTATGAACGCTCATCCAATCAACCCCTTTATGGACAACTATTCACTGAAGGAAAATCAGCATAAGATTGCCGAAGCCATCTTTAATGACTACAGTGTGCTGAAATTTGGCGAGTATGGCGAGAAGTATCTCTATGCTGTCTGCGACTATGATGTTCGGAAGTATCATAATATGCGCAGCCGCCCGAATTTTCGGCGGTTTATAGCCGACAAAGATACCCACTACCGCCGTCAAATGAGCATCCTGATGGCATGAGTCGGAAACCTTGATGATTCCTTTGTCGATCGCAAGACAGGCGCCCCTGACCTATGGGATTTCGTTATCGATAGAACCCGCAGAAATTGTGTGCCCAAGATTGATGCACAAGTATTATTTGATGTAAAAAAAGGACGATAATACGTTTTATCAATATAGTGTGCGTTTGTGTTTCTGAAGGCTCTGTTTTCATGGATGCAGAATGCCGCTTACAAGCCAAACCAAAAGACCGAAGCTGCAAGGCAATGTGCTTTGCAGCTTCGGTCTTTTTTGTGAGTCTATGTGGTGATTGGTCTCAGTTTTTTATGTCTCTACCTTTTTATAATAGGACTGCTGTTCCAAAAGGACATCCAGTATTTTATTCACGCTTAAAAGTGTCTGCCGGTCACAGCGCGCCAGCTTTTGGCTGATTTCGTTATCGATCAAGGCATCCCGCCTTGCATAAGGGGTATCCAACAAGAAAAAGTCCAAGGATGTATCCAATGCGTAAGACAATTTCAAAAGCAGGGAGAGCGACACTTTTGTCTGCCCGCTTTCGATATGGCTCATGTGGTTGTTAGAGCAGTCCACAAGCTCGCTAAGCTCCGCTTGCGTCAGACCTCGCCGTTGGCGGGCCATGCGGACACGATGCCCCACTTTGTCGAAGTCGATTTCCGGCTGCATAGATTTCCTCCGTTATGTTTGACAAATATACATAAAACGAACAATTGTATTATATATCGCAAAAAAATCAAATAAAATTATCTGTAACGGCATATTGCATCTACAGTTTAACAGTGATATAATTATTGATGAGAAATTGCATCTACAGTTAAAATAATGTGGCGGTGATTCAAGATGAAAAAACTTTGGAAATTGTTCGGAATGTTTAGCTTCGTGCTGATTGTATCCGTGATGGCTGGGATGACAACCTATGCGGACGGCTATGATGCCGCAGCTGCAGTGGCTTGGGCTGAAGCTAACTATAGTAAGCAGACAGGTAATCTGAATTGCGCGGATTTTGCATCCAAGGCATTGAATGCGGGTGGTGTTACGAATATTTACTCTAATAGTTCTACTACACTGCGGCAGCGATTACTAAACTCCGGGATGTTTCAGGAAATCATACCTCAAGTAGCAAGTAAAAGCTCTATCATATTGGTTTCTGAAAACTCTTCGATTAAACCAGGAGACTTCATATTTTATCAAGAGAGTGGCAAATCAAATTATTGCCATGCGGCTGTCATTTGTCACAGCGGAAATGATGGTTACGGAAACAATGTGTGGTGGATATCACAGTGGAATCCTGCAGACCACGGGCAGTGGGCTGCAGGTTACAAGAAGGATGATTCATATACTTACAAGAAAGATACCATTAATTACTCTATTCTCCACTATACAGGTCCTGGTCCTGGTCCTGGTACCGGTGGCTTTAGCTGCGGCTGCAGTGAAGCCAACGGGGGTTACTACAAAGTTACCGCAACCGATGGTCTTAGCGTAAACTCCGGACATAACTTCAACTCTAAGTGCGGTGAGCTTTCCTACGGTCAGGTCGTCAAGGTTTCAAAAGCCAGCGGCACAGGGGGTGTCAGCGGGACATACGGTCACATTGTGTACAATGGCAAGGAATGCTACATCGCCATGAAGTACATGACCCGTGCCTCCGATTCAGAGGTTTGCGCAGCTGTTGGACACGATAAGCAAACCATACCCGGCAAAGCGGCATCCTGCACGGCGTCCGGTCTTACGGACGGTGTCCGCTGCACACGCTGTGGCGCGACAATTACGTCGCAGCAGACGATCCCTGCCATGGGACACACCTTTGGCAGTTGGAGAGACAAAAGCTCTGCAACCTGCACAGCGCAGGCAACCCATGTTGCCGTTTGCGGTCGCTGCGGCAGCGAATATGGCAGCGTAACTCCTTACGGAGATTATGTACAGCATATTCAGGATCCAAACAACAAGGAATATTGCAAGGTCTGCGGGCAAAAATGCTTTGAGGAAGAGGTTCAGGAAGGCGTTTCTGCCTGGACAAAAGCCGATGAAGCGCCCGACGGAGTCGAGATCGTAAACCGCAAGTGGAGCTATACCAAGCGCGAATACACAACCAGCGGCAATTCGGAGCTGCCGGGATGGGTTCAGTACAAAACGACTTCCGCTTGGAACGACTACGGCGGTTGGAGCGATTGGCAGAACAGTGCGGTAAGCGGTTCCGATTCCCGCCAGGTTGAAACGCGCTGGATCGAGCCGGTCACGCAGCACCGTTACAATTATTACCGTTATATCAACTCGGCACACAATTATTATGCTACGACCAAGGGGTATAACGGCTGCAACACTTTGGAGGAACTGTCGCTGACATCTCCGCTGACCTTGAAAAGCACAAGCGGCGGTGTAGAAGCCTACGGCACAGCGCAATGCAATGAATCTGCCAGCGGTGCGCACAGTGCACACCAAAGAAACAGCTGGCTGAAAGACAGCGTGCGTAACCGCGCCTTTGAAACGGATGTGGTTATTTCGCCCGGTTATACGCAGTACCGCTACCGCGACCGTTCTTTGTCCTATACCTATTATTACTATAAAGACAGCTCGATGGATTCTGACACCAAGCCGTCCGGTGAGGATATCAGCAATGTTACCGAATGGGTCAAGTATAAAACAAACATCTGCGTCACCTTTAGTGCCGCAGGCGGCAGCAGCCCGATTGCCAGCAAAAACGTAACCTTGGGTGATACATACGGCGAGCTGCCCACCCCCACGCGTGCGGGTTATACATTTGCAGGCTGGTACACGGAGGCAGCGGGCGGCACACAGGTGACCGACAAAACCCCTGTGAACGGGGCTGCAAACCACACGCTGTATGCGCATTGGGAGGCAATCAGCTATAAAGTCAGCTTTGACGCCAACGAAGGCACCGTTTCGGTTACGGAAAAGAGCGTGCTGTTCGGCAGCGCCTACGGTGAACTGCCTACGCCGACACGCGGAGGATATGATTTCCTGGGCTGGTACAACGACCGCGAGAACGGAGTTGCCATTACCAATGAAACCGTTGTTGACACGGCAGCAGACCACACGCTCTATGCGCAGTGGGAAAAACAGGATCCCTGCGCTGCAGGGCATACATTTGGCCGCTGGGCAGAAAAGACTCCCGCTACCTGCACCACACAAGCCACGCATATGGCAGTATGCAGCGTATGCGACCAGGAATATGGCGATTTTGTTCCCTACGGCGACCTTGCGCCCCACACCTATGGGGAATGGACAGTAGTCCGCGAAGCTACCGTTGAGGAAACAGGCTTGAAACGGCGCACCTGCACAGCGTGCGGTCACGACGAGGAGCAGGAAATTGAGAAGCTGCCCCCGGTGGTAGACGAAAACGCACCGCAAATTGTTGTGGAAACGGTCACGGCGCGCACCGGGAGCAATGTTGACGTGACAATTTCCCTGAAAAACAATCCCGGTATCAACTCGGTGAGAATCGCCGTAGGCTACGACACCAATGCAATGACCCTGACAGCCATAAAAGATGCCGGGCTGCTCGGTGAGTTGAGCAACGACCCGAGCCAGATGAGTAAAAGCCCTTATACCATCGTATGGGAAGGCGACAAGTTTGACAAGAACTTTACTGACAACGGCACGATTGCAACCTTGACATTTGCTGTCAAGGAGGGTGTTTCTGAAGGCACATACCCCATTACGATCAGTTATGATGAAGACAAGTATGACATTATGGATGTCAATATGGAGATCGTACATCTGGATGTTGTGAACGGCGGGGTTGCTGTTAAAGATGTTATCGTTGGCGATGCAGACGGCGACGGGGAAGTTACACCGCGCGACCGCGTGATCCTGTCCCGCTACTTGTCTAATTGGGAAGGCTATGCCGAAAAGATCAACCTGGCTGCCGCTGATACAGACGACGATGGCGTCATCACTACGCGTGACCGTGTGGTTCTTTCTCGGTATCTGTCAAAATGGAATGGATACACGGCTCTCCCTTATAAAAAATAACGGACAGGCTGACACAGAATATTTGGAAATCCCGGAGAAATAGTTGCCCGGCAGGAACGATGTAAATGCGTTGCTGACGAACGATCGATTTGGAGGAATACGATGAGAATCAAACAGTTTATCAAAAGAGCGGTATCGCTTATCGCGGCGGGTGCGCTTTTGGTGTCAAATGTTAGCGGTTTTACCGCTTTTGCAGAGGAAACTCAGCCGACGATTTATGCGGAATCCGTTGAAGCACAGCCCGGTGAAACCGTGGATGTTAAAATCCACGTCAAAAACAACCCTGGATTCGTGACTGTACAGTTGGCTGCCAGATACAATTCTGTCAACTTAACATTGACAGGCAAGAATTTGAACGCTGCCGGTCTTATTGACAACGGCGCACCCGTAAATCAAGCCAAAGATATCGACTCTGAAACCAAGGAGTACACTATAGACTTTGGCAATGATACCGCGCCTTCAGACTATACTGCTGACGGATTACTTTACACGCTGAGCTTTAAGGTGAGTGAAAACGCTCCTGTCGGCAAGTATCCTGTGACCTTGACCTATGGTGATGCCTATAACTTCGACTTGGATAAGGTTACGTTTGCATCGCAAAGTGCCATCATCCATGTTGTCTGCAAGCACGCCGATTTGCAGACCGTTGCCGCAAAGGCTGAGACCTGCACGGAGAACGGCAATATTTCCTACTGGTATTGCCCGACCTGCGACAAGTGCTTTAAGGACGCAGAGGCAGCCACTGAAATTAAAAAAGCCGAAACAATTATTGCCGCGCATCACACGATGAAGCAGGTTCCCGCAAAGGATGCGACTTGCGAAAGCGAGGGCAACATTGCGTATTATACCTGTTCCGTCTGCGGCAAGATCTTTAAGGATGCCAATGCCGTAACGGAGACAAGTGCCGATGCGGTAAAGTTAGAGAAATTGTCTCACAAGCTGACCAAAACCGAGGCGGTTCCCGCCACCTGTACGAAGGGTGGCAGCAACGAATATTACACCTGCTCCGCTTGCGGCAAGATTTTCAAGGACGCAGATGCCTCAACAGAAACATCTATTGAGGCCGAAAAAACCTCTAAAATTCCCCACACCTTGACTAAGACCGAGTATAAAGCTGCCACCTGTACCGAGGATGGCAACACCGAATACTACATCTGCTCTGCTTGCGGTAAGATTTTCAAGGATGAGAGCGGTACGCAGGAAACTTCCGTCGAGGCTGAAAAGCTTGTCGCTACGGGTCACAGCCTGACCAAGACCGACGCCAAGGAACCCACCTGCACGGCAGAGGGCAACAATGCGTACTACACCTGCTCTGTCTGCGGCAAGGTTTTCAAGGATGAAGCCGGTACGCAGCCCACAACGGTTGAAGCTGAAACGCTGGAAAAGAAAGCCCACACCCCCGTGGTCGATGCCGCTGTTGCAGCCACCTGCGAAAAGACCGGTCTGACCGAGGGTTCTCATTGCTCCGTCTGTAATGAGGTTCTGGTTGCGCAGAAAGTCGTTGACAAGATTCCCCATACCGTTGTTGTTGATGCCGCAGTGGAGCCGACCTATTCCTCCACCGGTCTGACTGAGGGCAAGCATTGCTCCGTCTGTAACGAGGTTATCGAAAAGCAGACGGTTATCCCCGCCAAGGTTGAATCCAACGTTACCGTCATCGGTGACGAATCCTTTGCCGGTTCCAAGAAAGAATTGGCGGATGCCGTTTTGTCTGCGGAAGATATCGAGAATATCAACAGCGGCAAAGACATTACCATTCACCTGAATGTTGCGCTCAAGAGCGATGCAACGGATGCCATCAAGGAGCAAGTCAAGGCCAAGCTGAAGGACTATACCATCGGCACTTTCTATGACATCGACATCTCCAAGAGCATTGACGGCGGCGCTTCGGTGGCTGTTACCGACACGAATGCCCCGGTTCACATTCAGTTGACGCTTGCCGACAGCCTGATCAATACCGATACCGCAGTCAAGCGCGAATACAAAATTGTCCGTTTCCACTATGATAGTGTTACTGGTCAGACCGTGGTAGATATTTTGGACGCAAGTTATCACGCCGGATATAACAAGCTGGATTTCGATTCCGACAAGTTCTCTGTCTATACTGTGGTCTATAAAGACACGGAAATTGTCACCACCACTTCGACACCCGCGCCGGCTACTACGCCCGACAGTACCAGTGTTGACAACAACAATAATAGCAATACCAACAATAGTAATAGCACGGTTGAAAAGCCGTCTGTTACCGGCAAGGTTTGCCCGGTTTGTGGCTATAACAACTGCAAACTCGGCAATGACAACCGTTGGCATTGCGGTAAGTGCGCACACAGCTGGCAGGAATACGGCCAAACCGGAAGCACTTCTTCTACCGGCAATGTACCTAAATCTCCCAAGACGGGATTGTTTTGATTCGTAAGTAACTAAATGTAGAAATCCCCATCTGTTGGCAGCAGCAGATGGGGATTATTAGTAGAGAGGGATTCTTTTATGGGAAATTCTAAAAGAACAAATGATACGGCGCTATTCCGTATAGCACTGATTGTGGCAGCACTCATACTGGTAGCGGCGGGGATTGTGATTGGCATCGCAAATGCACTAAAGAAGCCTGAAGAAGCCGTATCTTCCGAGCAGGCAACGTTGATAGAGGATGAGCCTTCTTCCACTGTCACATCGGAGCCCGCAAATGAAACTTCGGTTGTGCCATCACCCGTGGACTTCTCTGCATGGAAATCCGTAAACGATGAAATATACGGTTGGCTGGAAATCCCCGATACAAACATCAGTTACCCTGTTGTGCAGAGTGCCGCATCCGACGAGTATTACCTGCGGCGTCATTATGATGGAACATCGAATACCTACGGCACGATTTTCTCCCAAGGAACATATAACAACACAGGCTTTACCGATCGGGTGACGACGCTGTACGGTCACGATGTATGGAACGAGGACTTGTATTTTCATCAGCTTCACAAATTCTCCGACGATACATTTTTCGATGAACACGCGAAGGTGTACACCTATACACCGGAGGAGCGTCAGACCTGGAACATATTGGCACGGGCTACTGTGGACGACCGGCACATCATGTATTCCTTCCATGATTTTGCTGATGCAAGCGATGTTGCAGACTTTATGGAGTTGGTGCACGAAAGCTCGGAAAGCAGAATCAAGGCAGATGTCTATCAAACGACAAATGAAAACAGTCGCTACCTGATTTTGTCCACCTGTCACCCTACTGCCCCCGAAAAGCGCTGCCTGCTGATTTGCGTTTTGTCCTCTATTGCACCTACAGAGTACACGGGGGACGGTATTACGCCGGAGGACATCCCCAAATAAAGCTGCCGCCTGATGGACCAGCTCTTGTAATTGCGCAATATCTCAAAAATTTGCCAAAATTACAATTTCAAACACGCAAGGGGCATCCTGACTTTCGTCGGGATGCCCCCTGTTTGTCTGTTGCTCATGGAATGACATAGCAGCTCTGTTTTCCGCTGCCCTTTTGTACCAGTTCGCCTGTATCGCAGAGTTCTTTCAGCAGACGATATGCTTTTGTGGTTCCGGCGTCGAGCAGTGTTTCGGCTTGTTTCCGTGTAATGCTGCCGTTTTCCTTCGCATACCGAACAAGGCGCTGCTTTTGGTCATTCAAGGGTGTGCCGCGTCCCTTGCCGGGCTGCGCTTTGCCGCCTGTTTCCTGCACTGCATAGGGTACTCCTTGACCGCTGGCCAGCGTACCGTTTTTCCTTGGGCGTGAAAGCACATCCCGCTTTGTTTTTTCAGGCGTGTAATCTGCGGATCAGCTTGAACGCCACCTCATGCTCCAGAACAAGCGGCTTATCAATGGCAAAAAACACAAGCCCGCTGGTGGTGGCGGTCACGGGCGCCACAATTTCTGCCGTAAACGGATCAAGGATCTCGCCAATCGTATCGCCGTATTCCACCTCCTGCCCCGGTACGCGCAGGGCGCGGAAAATACCGCCGCCGGGGTCAGCACCGTGGCAAGGTCGTTCTCGTTGATGACCGTGGAGAGATACCCGCTGTGGCAGGTGTATTTCACCACGCCGACGCGGCTCAGATACCGCAGCACGGCACTGACGGCCTGCGCCGCGCTTTCCTCGTCTATATGCGCCGTTTCCCTGGTATAGATGCTGAACGCATTGGACTCCCAGATCTGCCAGTTATAGTTCAGGGTCGTGGTATCGATGGGCTTTGGCGTGCGCATGACCACATAGGGCAGCCCGAACAGGTTGCCCAGAGAGGACGTCTGGTAGCCGGTATCCATAATGCGCACATGGGGCACAAAGTCACCCGGCAGGTAAAAGCTGGCAAAGTGGATGCCGTAGCGGTAGCCCTTGACCGCATCAAAAAGCGCGCCCGCAATGCGCTGGGTCGTCTCGCCCTGCATATAGCCGGGGAACATGCGGTTGATGTCTGTATTATCCATCGTCCAGAACCGTTTGCCCACGTTCATGGAATAGCGGTTCACACAGGGAATGACCAGTATCTCGTGCCCCGGCAGGATCATCCCCTGCTTTTCCATCGCAGTCAATGCCTTGACAAGGCGTGCGCAGACATACATCTGCTGGATCGCGTTGCCGCGGATGCCGCCCACAATTGCGCAGGCGTGCTCGCCCTCACCGAAGCGGAAGCCTTCGAGGCGAAAGGGCTGGCGGTAGGGCGTTTCCAGCTCATAGAGAATTTCCTGTTTCATTCTGTCTCACCCTCCATCAAGATGCGCGCCAGCAGGCTGCCGGGGCATACCACAGGGTATTCCCGCAGGGTAAAGAGCAGCCCATCCGCAGGCGCGGTGACCTCCTGCCGAACCGTGCCCGTCAGCGGGTCGGCAATGATGCCAAGGCGCTGCCCCTTCTGCACCTTGCCGCTGTGAACGGTTTCCGGCACAAAAATGCCCGGTGCATCCGCATTCAGGAATGCGACCTTATCCCGGCTGACGATGGGCGTGCGGGGCTTGATAACGGGGCCGGTCCACATGCCCTGCGTGTGCATCAGATTTAAAATGCCCTGCGTCAGCTGCTCCCCGTAGCCGGGGGTCAGGCGCATACCCACACCCATCTCGACAACAAGGCAGTTGGTGCCGATTTCGTTCAGGCTGTGGGCCAGCGTGCTTTGCAGCACTGTCGCGGCGGCATGGACCCATACAAAATCAATGTTCAGCTCCCGCGCCAGCGGCACCAGTGCATCCGCGGTTTCCTCCGAAATGCGTACTTGCGGCATCTCCCGCAGATAGATGTTGGAGGCATGGATGTCGATGGCAATATCGGCACCGCGCATATCCTCAACCGCCTCATGGGCAATGTACTCCGCTGCAGGGCCGTCCGTGGCGCCGGGGAATATGCGGTTCATGTCCAGATCGAACAGCGGCACGCCGCGCTGGATCGTGTTGATGCCCAGCGGGTTCAAGGCCGGGTAAATATCAACGGTGCCGCGCAGGTATTCGGGGTGCTGCTGCAGCTCCTGATTTAAAAGGAACGCCACATACTGCCCTTCCAGCTCATCACCGTGGATGCCGGTCACGACGCAGAGACGTTTGCCATTGTCGTTGCCCGGCAAGGGCGTGATATGATTTTTGTGCAGTTCCCACCGCTCATGTACGGAAAGCCCCAGATCGGCTACAATTTGATCCATCTTGCTCACACCTTTACAATTCTGTCACCCGCATGCGGATGCTTTGGCTTTGCGCTGCGCTGCCAAAGAAGATTCCCTGCTCCACCGGGCAGTCGGCGGAATCCCGCCCGACGCCGAACCGCAGATACCGCTCATCGGCAGCGCAGTCCCGCGTGGGGTCAAACCCGTGCCAATGGCCCTTGTAATAGATTTCCGCCCACGCATGGGTGGCCCCCTCCCCCACGCTGAGCCCCATGCAGTACCGGGCAGACCACCCTGCAAGCCGTGCCAGTGCCACAAACACCTGCGCATAATCCTGGCATACACCGATGCCGCCGCGCAGCGCCGCCTCTGCCGTGGTGGTGGTGTCGGTCACACCGGGCGTGTACTGCAGCAGGCTGTGTACGGCATGGCAGAGCGCCTCGGCAGCCTCATAGGTTCCGGCTTTCGGCATAGCGGAGGAAACCTGCAGCAGCGTCCGCCCCGGTTTGGTGCGCAGACCGTGGCAGCGGAACGCCGGGTTCGGGAACGCTTCGTCGGCCCGCCTCTTATCCACAGCCGCCACGCCGACGGCGGCGTACCGCAGTGCGGTGTGGGGCTCCAAAGCGCTGTACCAGTAGACTGTGTTCCCAAAGCCGTCCCGCAAGGGCTGCGGCAGCGGGGCAGGCTCTATCGTGACCGTGCATGTTTCCAGATGCTGCACCGCATCGGTCATCGGCATACAGCGCAGCGCCAGCTGGTGGCCTGTCACGGGTGCGGAATAGTGTACCGTTGTATCGAAAGAAAATTGTAAGCGTTTCATTGTTGTATCATCGGCGGCGGGGAAGATCCCTGCCGCTCCGTCTTATATGTTGGGAAAGAGGCTCTCCACGGCCCGCACCAGGATCGGAACGGACGGGGTGGGCTTTTCGGTATCCAGCAGGGCATCCACCAGCAGGGCCAGCGGCTCTTTGGCGGGCTGCAGCGGCGCTTTGTACAGGCGGTTAAAAAGGCGTTCAAATTCCTTCCGGACTGCCTCCTGCGGGTAGTCCAGCCGCAGGTAGAGGTCTACCCGCTCCTGACTGGCCCCTGTTTTAATGATGCCGCGGTTTTTATCATCCGCAATTTTTTCTTCACACGCACCGCGGAACGCCATGATGTCGTCCAGCACCCACTGCAGTTCCACGGCGGGGCCGCTGCTCCCGGCGGCAAGCTCCATCGCCGTTGCCGGGGGCATTCAGTAAGGCCACGTTTCCGGCGCGGTACGCCCCCATAACGCCGGGAATGCCGATCAGACTTTCCGGCAGGAAGGTCGTCGGGTCCAGATACTCGTCGCTGATGCGGCGGTAAATCGCGCCGACCTGCTCCGGGCCCTGCTGCCCGCGGTAATAGACCTTGTTGTTTTCTACAAACAGGTCGCCGGATTCTGCCAGCACCGCCCCGGTCTGCTCGGCCAGATAGCTGTGCTCAAAATACGCGGCGTTGTAGCGGCCCGGATGATTTTTTTATCGCCGTACAAATCGCGCAAAAACAGGTTCAGTGCGGTGACACGCTGCACAAGCCCCTTGTCCAGCGTCGCAAATTCCTGCGCCGTGATGATGCGCGGCAGCGGGTCAAAGGGAAACAGCCGCTCTTGAAAATTGCCGTTTTTGTAAATGCCGAATTTGACACCATACCGTGCCAACTGGCGGTTGATACTGTCCCGATGTTCTATGAGCTCCTGCATAGACTGCCTCTCTTCTTTCCCTGTGATATAAAAAAAGGCGAAGACACCAGAATGGGGCATCTTCGCCTTGTATGTATTTTATTGTAGCGAATAGAATGGTTTTCGTCAAGTATCAGGGCGGAAAAATCTGCCGATGGGGCGTCAGACCGTCAAAAAGCTGCATTCTTGCCTTATTGCGTGTGTAGGGGGTTTTCGGCAGGCTCCGCCACCGGCAGCACCAGGCGGGAGCAATACCGTTTGGTTTCGATCTCGCGCCCGGTGTAGGGCGCAACGATGCCCAGCACACGCGGATCACCGGCAGGTGTCAGGCCGCGCTCCTTCACCTCGCGGCCCAGACGCAAAAACGCCTCGCCCGCGCCCGCGTAGTTGCCGTAATACAGCACCGACAGGGCGCGGCAGGCAGGCAGCGTCACCGCCTCCTTGGGGGCTTTTTCGGGGCGCACGGGCACGCACACCCAAAACGGATACGGCTCGTCCGTGATATAGCCGTTCAAAAAATCCTGCCGCTGCGAGACGGTGAAAATCGGCTCGTCAGACAGGCGGTAC
>OIZF01000917.1_pt1 | contig 18766 bp, 20 predicted proteins | sample 1588471 | NCBI WGS metagenome assembly OIZF01 (sample SAMN03283279) | human gut metagenome | biome: human-associated habitat; material: feces | host: Homo sapiens | place: Peru | collected 2012
ATTGTGCTTTCGCCTGTTGCCCCATCATTCGAATAAAGAAGCCCGACGATATGGTTTTCGGAGATAAAGTGTTTGTGCAAGACACATCGTATGATAAGTTTGCTTTCTGGGATTGAAATGCAATGGCACCATATCAAACCAATGGAGTGATAGATTAGTGGTTACTTTTCTCTCCCTATTATCATAAACGAGATAAAAGGAAAGACTATGTTAGTGATACATCCGACAGATAGAACGACCGAAATGCTCTCAATCCTTTATGAAGGGTTGGGAGCACGAGTGATAGAATCATATCGCTCCAACAAAGAAATTGGGTATCAGCTTCGCCATACGTCGCTAAGTGAGCGTATCATGCTGCTTGGTCACGGTTCAGACAAAGGTTTGTTCTTTCGCAAGAACGATAAGGAAGAAGGCTTTGACGGAATAATCGTTGGTCATCCGCTAGCCTATTGTCTTCGCAAGCATTGTGGAGGCATCATTGGCATATGGTGTCATGCTGTGGAGTTTGCCAAGAAGGAAGGACTGCATGGCTTGTTCTCTGGCATGATTATTTCCGAAATGAGCGAAGCTGAAGAGAATGGCGTGGATACAGACAAGGAGAGCATGGACCGGACAAACCGCATCATGTTTACACAACTCAGAAGACTTCTGGAAGACGGCACACCACTACATGAGATACCAGAACGTTTGAAGGCGTTGGACACCACGCAAAGTGAGTTGTCACAGTTCAACTACGAGAGGTTTTACTATTTGTAACAAATTAACGAAGAATATGACTTCAATATTCAGAAAAATAAGAGTAAAGTGGCAGATATGGAGAGGACAAGCTATAGACATATGGTCAAAGAATGCTTATCCTGCTGATGTGTTGAGTAACCTTTGCAGCAATGGCTTCCGTTTTGATAGTGTTGTCTGCGGCAGCATGGAGGGCTTTCTCCAGTTTCTCAAGCAACAAGACTTAGATAAGCAACGTCAGATATGCAGTATGAAGGGAGGCGATGCTCGTAAGCGTTACGTTATGGCAGACAGATCAAATATTGAGGTTTTATAAGATTCATCAATAATAAGACCCCACGTTAGTTATTGAAAAAAAATAGATAAACACGACTATGAAGAAGATTTTTTTATTTTTTGTTCTTGTTATAGTAATAGCAGTTTCTGTATCTGTTGTTCCGAGACACAATGAGAAAATGACACCCACGTTGTTACAGTCCTTACACCTGCCATTAACTACAAAAGTGACGGCAGAAGGACAATTGTATGTACGGCAGTTGGAAAAGTGTTTTGATAAGATTGCTGGTAAAGATGGGCGTGGATATTGTGGATACTTCCTTGCGGATATGGACAATGATGATATGCCGGAACTATTTGTCAAGTCTGGACATTGTGAGGCGGATTTCACTATGGATGTATATACCATAAAGGAAGGACGTGTGCATCGTATTTATAAAAACACAGCAGGACATCGAGACTTTCAGCAGGGTTCTGGGTATTTGATAATGGTAGAAGCACAAACTGGTACATATTATAGTTGCAAGTTAATGATGAAGAATGGTAAGATAGAGGAAGAGCCGATGGTTTGTAATGACGCGTCTGTTCCTATTTCAGATTTCGACTATCCTGAATATTCTGAACCACAAATCGAATTTTACGATCATACCAATGTGCAACCAATAAAAGATGCCTTTGATGTGTTGAATTTCTAAAGGCAAGGGTTACCAATCCTTTTTATTCTTCATAAATGGTCAAAGTTAGACAAAAAACAATATGAAAGCTACAAATATATACAAAACTTTCGATGATGTCAAGCCACAGAAGTGATAGATTTGAGGTTACTTCTCCATCCCTATTATCATAAACAGACAAATAACAAACTTAGAAGTTGTGCCCGACACGGATTAGGGTGTTGAAATATGAAATTCAAGGGATTCGCATGGATCGTATTAATGATGTTGCTTCTTACAAGTTGCTCTGAGCAACAGGTGATGGAGGAAACTTTGTGTTCGCAGAAGTTGACAGAGCAGAAGAGCATGACAGTCAGTCCGCAGGACTCAGTCATGTCATTGCTCTATCAAGCTCGCTGGGGCGATGGTTCGGCATATCTGAAACTGGCAGATTGCTATCGAGATGGTATCGGTGTGAAGAAGGATTTCTTCGGTATGATTACTATGGCTCACATGGCAGAGTGGCGTGGAGCAATCAATCGCATGGATGAATATATCTATGGCTTGCCAGATGGACATGAATACAAAACTCTATTTTTATTGATGGATGGCTATAAGTCGTATATTCAAGAATGTACAGATAGCGTGGAACATGTGCTAAGCAATAATGGATCTCCAGAAGCTAAAACTCTTCTTGGAATTATAACTATAGATAAAGGTGACACCATATCAGGAATGAACATGGTTAAGGATGCGGCTGAACAAGGTTGTTCCTTGGCTGAACTGCTGTTAACCATACCTGATTGGAAAGGCAGACTGAGAGCAGATGCAACAAAGCTTGCCATAATTGCCCATCGTGTACCTCTCGCCAATCTGATTCTTGGCGACCTCTATTATGAACCTGACGATAATGGCAAATCAAACAAGCAACTTGCTGTAGAATACTACATGAAAGCAGAAGAATATGCTGTGTTGGGCCGACATGGCGCAGAAAGAGTGCTCGACTATTACAGAAATGGAGGGAATGTCCAACTGACAGAAGACGATATCAAGCGATTGGAACTGATTGTACAACCTAAAGATGTAGAGACGGAATGAAAACAATAAAACAAACAGTTAGAACTTTATTAGTATTCATGCTAATATCCTGTAACGTTGGGGCCTATGCTCATAGAAACGAAGTCTCCTATTTCAACGATAGTGTTGATATCTGTCCATTAGCAGACAAAGAACTTATAGACTCATGCTATTGCCTATTGGATAGAAACATGATGTTGGAAACAGAAGGTGTCTATGGACAGATTGCAGTCCTGGACGCAACAACATCGGAAGTATTAGCTTGGGCATCATTGGAAAAACTGTTGGACGGTGAGTGTGAATGGTGTGGTGATATGGTATATGTTCCATTCAAGAAGAAAGTCTGTTCTGCAGACATCTTTGTAACCTTTATAGCTGCAAGGTGTTTAGAGGAGTCAAATACGCCTTTAGGAAGAATGGTCGATACTGAATGTGGAATATTCGAAGTTAATGATAGTCTGAAAATACGTGACCATAATTGGCGAAGAGGTGGTTATGGAACAGTTACATTCAAAAAGGCGTTACTGATGAAGTCGAGAATCGGAATGTACAAGGCTTTCACGACCATGCCCAATGGAGCGGATTTATGGAGGCTAACATGTGATACCACAGCAAAGAGTAACGCCATAGAGTTGGCTATGACTTTCAATCAAATATACCACCAAAAGTCATCTTTAGGATATGTCAAGAAGATTGCTACTGGCATTTTTGAGAAAAAAGGAATACAGCATCGACTTGCTCCAGAAGGTGTAAAACTGGCAGGTATGTACAACATACGGCAAAGTGATGACAACAAAAGAACTTCTGATGAATTTACGTTTGTTGGATGTTTCCCTGCTGGTAATCCGAAATACACCATCGGTATGGTTGTCATTCGTCCCCATAAACTACCTGCAAATATTGGAATGTTGAGTAAAGAGATGAATCAACTGATAGAATGGTTGATGAATAGGAATAAATAGAAGTTGTATCAAAAATACTATGAATATCAACAGAATACTTGCACTCAATATTCCCGACATACATCCTGCATACGGAGGTGTAAGGGGAAAGACTATGTCATCACGCAGTCAGGGCTATGCCTGGCCAGTTATCAAGGACGCAGGCGTTCATACCATCATTGACCTTCGCAATGACGGCATGAACCAACGTATGCAAAACCTTTGTGAGAAGTACGGTATGGAGTATTTCTACTACCCTGTTGATAACCGTGCCGATGTCGTTGAAAGTATGGTGTCGTTGTTTCCAGAGTTTTGGGAGCGCATCAACCGAGGCGGTTTCTATATCGCTTGTGCCATGGGGTTGCACCGTACAGACATCGCTCTCTGCACCTACTGGGTGTTCTATGGCGCAGATAAGGGAAAGGAGCCGCCGACCCTGCAAGGCTACCTGAAGGAAAGCGGCCACGGCACCTCAAAGATATTACGTGTGCTTAATGCCTTCTATGATAACCTCACGGAGAGAGATGGCAAGGAGCCGATGCCCATCGAGGAGTTTAAGCGAAGAAAGCAAGTCATCAACGAGCAAAACAAGAGAAACAACAAAAAGAAATAACCTCATAACAAGATTAATCATGGAACAGAAATATACCATTTGCTTTGTCTGCACGGGCAATGCATGCAGAAGTCCATTTGCCGAGTGTGTACTCAAATCGATGTTCGAACAAGAGGGAATGAATAATATCGAAGTGTTCTCTCGTGGCACATTGGACTGGGGAGAAAACCCTCGTGACGCTAATATGGTACGAATTGCCAGAGAGTTGGGCTATGAATTGAAAGGCATGACCACACCCATTACTCGTGAGAAGTTGCAGGAGGCAGACTACATTGTTATCTTTGATGCGGAACACCGTAATGCCATTTCCCGTGTGCTTGACTATGCGAATTGGGACAGGATTGTCATGTTCGACAAACTGGCATTTGGTACAGATTCCGCAGTTATAGATCCGCACTATCAGACTGATGCCGTGTATCAGAGTGTGGCCTCACATATTGTGGAAGGGTGCAAGCGGATGATTGAACAGTGGAGGGATAATCTACCGACTCACAAGGTGTAAAGATTGCAGGTTAACAAAATCTTCGATCCCTTTCTTCAGACAATGCGTTCATTTGAGTAACAATATAAAAATAAAAGAAAATGGAAGTAAAGAAAGAAATTCAGAAGACCCAGGTCTTCAATGTAATCATCCTCGACCGTAGCGGTTCGATGGAGTGCATACGTCAAGCCGCAGTTGAAGGCTTCAACGAAACCTTAGTTGGCATAAAAAAGGCGCAAGAGAAGTTTGCCGACACTCAGGATCATTTCGTGTCGTTGGTGACATTCTGTAGTTGTGAGACAAAGCATGTGTATGACAAAACTCCGGTATTTGAAGCCAATCCGTTGAAGATTGAGAGTTTCCAGCCATGCTGTACAACCCCTCTCTATGACGCTATGGGCATTACACTCACGAGTGTTCACAAGCATGTTCGGGAAATGCAAGATGCTATGGTGGTCGTGACCATCATCACGGATGGTATGGAGAATGCCTCTCGCGAGTATAACGGCAAGACCATTAAGGAACTTGTGGAACGGCTGCGTGGCGAGGGATGGACATTTACTTATATGGGAGCCAACCAAGACTCTGTAGAGGTGGCCATGTCAATGTCTATCCGCAATGCCCGAAACTTTGACTACAACAATGAGGGAACACGTGCTTCGATGCAGAAAGACAGTAGCACCCGTATGAATCTCTTCGGTCGTCTAGCAAATTGGAAAACAGCAGAGATGAAAGGTTGTTGTGCGGCTCCGGCATCTGAATCAGAGCGTCGCAACCTATATGCAAACATGGCTGATGAAGCCTTTGATGAGGAGGAAAACAAATGAAATCGACATCAATGAAACGGGCTTTCGTATTGTTTTGGCACGGATTTACCGCCATCCTTGCCAGTATAGCCAACTGGTTTACGACAATATTAGGCATGAACGACGACTCCAAGTATGGCAAGTTCATACGCCGTGTTGTCGGTTCGTCCTTTGCTGTCATTATGGTGATGTTGACCGCTGCTGTGGCTTATAGTGTTTGTCATGCGTTCTATGAGGAACTTCCTTGGAAGTACAGAGCTAAAGAATGTGTTTTTGATACTATGAAACTCTCTAGAGGAGTCACCTACTTCCATTTGTATGACAACCCTGGCTATGTAAAGAACGCTGACGGCAAGAAAACAGTTACAGATATTGACTGGCTGTTCAAGCCGTTGGGTAGGGACACGCTGGCTTGCTACAAGAGTGGAGACAAACGTGGTTATCTAAACCTTCTGACTGGTGAGGTAGCTATCAAGCCTCAGTATGCCCATGCGTGGATATTTTCCGACGGTCTGGCTTGTGTCGATGATAATGGATGGCTGAAGTTCATTGATGCAAAAGGAAAAGTAGCCATAGACCTAAAGACTCCATACAATCCAGAGTATGACGGCTATGTGTTTCACAACAATCATTGTGTTATTGCAAATAGCGACCTCAACACTGTAGGTCTGATTGACAAGCAGGGAAACTGGGTGTTGACTGCCAAATATGATGCAATAGAGCCAGTTGATACTTTCTGGATTATCACTCAGGGCAAAAAGCAAAGTGTGTTGAACGCTTCTATGGGTACTGTTTTCCCATTCACCGAAGCCAAATACAGTATATTGGATGAAATGATTACCGAGATTACTCCCGACCATATCATTCGCAGATATACCTTGCAGGGCAAGCTCATCAATGACTTCTATATCTACAATGTGGAGCAGTTGACATACGAGACCAACGAGTTGCGTTACGAGTCAACAAAGAACTATGACGATGAAGGCAACGTGACAAGTGAAGAAATGAATTCTGTGCCATCTCCTATACATGCAGTAGCTCGCTGCAAACAGTATGAGACGGAATATGATTGGTACGGTCTGATGTCTCCAGAAGGTAAGGTTATCACACCTCCAATATATAGTAGCATCAAAGCTATAGCCTACGACCTCTACCTTTGTGAGGACTCAGAATGTAGAGGTGTTATCATCAATGGCAGAGGTGAGGAAGTCAGGTAAATATTGTGTTTTTTAGATAAAAGTGATAGTCGGAATTCATAAGCCGGCTATCACTTTTGTTCTCATAAAAAACAGAAATCTGAACGGAAACCCAAAGAACAGTTATGAATGTAAATCACTATGTAGCAGTACCCATAAACTTTTAAAGTAAACTTGTACACTCTCAAAATACTATATACAAGACCTGTTAAATTTTAACATAAGCTTGTATGGTAAGCAAAGACTTATTCTTTTTTTTCTTACTAACTCTCTTTGGTGGAGTAAGGTTGTAGGGGAGAGGTCGGTTATTCGTGGTGGGTGACGCATATCTTATATAAATTGTCTAAAAATCTTTGGTTATCTCAGATTATTTTAATACTTTTGCATCGTTTTAATGGTGTATTAAAATAATGCAGAATGGTTAAAATGAAAGAGATTGCCATATTAGGAAGACCTATACAGCTGCAAGAACGAAGCAAGGCGCAGATGAAAGGTGTTACCATCGGAGAAATGTTGTCGTACAAGTTCTACGATGGAGAGTTTCATGGTATGCCATTGCTATTCGCAGAACCTAAAGATAAAGTAGCTACCCCACGTGGCTTGTCTGTTACTGCAAACAACCTTACTTCGTTATTCCAGCTTCCTATCGTATTCTTGTTGCCAACTTGTCCTGCCTATGAACGGCAGAGACTGATCGACAAAGACGTGTATTTCGTTGTGTCTGACAAATACGTCCATTTGCCTATGCTTCTGGCTAATGAGCGCATTCGTAAGACCAAACAAGCTAAGGCTTTAACGCCTGTTGCACAATACCTGTTGCTCTATCACCTGCAGATAGAGAGTATCGAAGGATTGGCTGCACGTGACATAGAGAATAAGATTCCATATTCCTACGCAAGCATTACACTTGGTATTACTTGCCTTGAAGACTTGGGGCTGTGTGAGAAAGTATCTGGAGGCTCTAAGCGGAAGGTCATCCACTTTGATAAGAAAGGATTGGAACTGTGGAAGCAAGCCCAGTCGTTCCTCATTAACCCTGTTGAAGAACGCATTTGCTGTGATGACTTGCTTTCTGACACCCATTTCCCCGTATGTGGCATTAACGCTCTTGCACATTACACGTGGCTGAATCCAGATCCGGAAAGAATAATCATGATGCCAGTCAAACAACTACGGGAATTCAAATCAACGGGAGTCTTAGTGCGCCCCAACGAATTTGATGGCAACATCATCATTGAGGCATGGAAATACCCACCTGTCACCGCTATTGGTACAAAAGCCGAATGGGTTGACAGATTATCTTTGGCCGTTTCTCTGCGTGAGGACGAAGACCCACGAGTGGAAGGCGAAGTTGAACGTTTAATTAATGAAATAGAATGGAAGGATTAGAGAAATTTCGTGAGGCTTTTGAAGCCTATTCAGATAACTATGTCATCATTGGTGGAACTGCTTGTGACATAACCATGGCAGGAACGACAGTACGTCCGCGTGCAACCCACGACATTGACATGATAGTTGTTGTAGAGAAGATGACTGCCGACTTTGCAGAGCATTTCTGGCAATTTATACGAGAAGGTGGTTATCATCCAGAGAAACGCAAGCAGGAAGAAGGTGAAACTCCAAAGTACGAACTGTACCGTTTTGTCAACGGAAAACCAGACTATCCCGAAATGATAGAACTGCTCTCACGGCATCCTGACATTCTTGGCGAGCCGAAAGGACTGACAGTTGAGCCTCTTCCTGTTGACGAGGAAACATCAAGTCTAAGTGCAATCATCATGGATGATGATTTCTATCACTTCACTATCCAGCATAGCAAGCTGACCAATGGGCTTCGTCATGCAGACTCATCTGCCCTCATAGCTCTGAAAGCACGTGCTTACCTCAATCTTTTGCAAGACAAAGCAAACGGAAAGCATGTCAATAGTAAAGACATCAAGAAGCATCGGTCTGATGTGTTGAAGAATGTGGTCATCATGGAAGACAACGAGATTATCGCTCCCGAATCGATAGTTGCTTGCATAAGAGATTTTGTCGCCTCAATAAGAAATGATTGGAACACGCTTTCAGAACCTCTAGCAAAGGCTCTTGATCAGAATTCATCATTCATCGAGGCTTTATTGGAACAATTAGACGAATTATTTATAACAGAACAGTTATGAAAATACAATATGCGTCAGACCTCCATCTAGAGTTTGCCGACAACTGGAGATACCTGAAGGAGAATCCCTTGCAAGTAACAGGGGATATTCTCGTTCTTGCAGGAGACATCGGCTACCTGGGGGACGAGAACTATTCTAAGCATCCATTCTGGGATTGGGCTTCAGAGAACTATCAGCAGGTGATAGTTTGCATGGGCAACCACGAGTTTTACAAATACTATGACATTGCCAAGCTTAACGATGGCTTTTGTCTTGAAATACGTCCTAACGTTCACAGTTATTATAATGCTGTTGTACACGTAGAAGACATCGACTTCATCGTAACAACTTTGTGGTCTAAGATACCCTTGAAGGAGGCATACTATACGGAACAAGTCATAAGCGACTTCCGACGCATCTTCTTCAATGAAGAGCTTCTCACGTTTGCAGACTTCAACCGTGAACACGCAAGGTGCCTTGCGTTTTTGAAAGAAGCTGTTTCATCCAGCAACGCCAGGAAAAAGATAGTTGTCACTCATCATGTACCGTCTTTCCAAATGCAATGTCCCAAGTTTGCCGATAGTCAGGCTAACGGAGCCTTCACCGTAGAATTGGAAGATTATATCAAGGATAGCGGTATCGACTTCTGGATATATGGTCATTCTCACTATAATGTGGATGTGAGGATAGGCAATACCATGTGCATATCAAATCAGTTGGGTTATGTCTTTCATGGAGAACATGAGTCTTTCGATCCTTGTAAAAATATCGAAGTATAACGACAGGCAAATCTTTATATAATGACTTCTCGGTAAAAAGAAAAGTTGAACAACTGAAGCATGGGTAAACTAAACAACCAAGTTTAAGGTTTAGTTTACCCATGTATGTATACATGCCTCTTTAATCTTATAAAATCAAACTTGCGTTTTGGAGCAGTAAGTTTACTACCTTATATATATATAAGACAAATTAAACTTAAACCTAAACCTACTAATGTGCGTAAGGCATTTTTTTCTTTTTACTGAATATACTTGATGGAGTGGAATCTCTATGTAGCAGAATGACTTAATATGCAGTATTGAATTAGAAATAAAACCTAAAGCCTGCTTTTATCTCAGAGAAAATCGTTAATTTTGCATGCAAAACAAGCAGAATGTGTTTTTACTACATATCTCGCTTACCTGTTTTGAATGTGCTCTTTTACATTGTCGTTAACATTTAAGGATTATAAGGAACTTTCTTAGACATGATGTATGCGTGCAGAATACGCAGAATATGTTTAAAATGTTTCCCAAATGTTTCCCAAGCTTGACGTAATGTACTGATATTCAACACTCATTGGTAGCTGCGCAGGCTGCTGTAGAGGAATAATAAGATAAGCCCTCGTAACTAACGAGTTAGGCGGTAAGTCTCTGATAATAAAGAGACTTGCCGCCTAAATTGTTTTTGGTGGGTCTGCACGTTCTGTACACTAAGATAATTCGCTTCGCTCGTGAAATGAATAGACAAGTGCCCCCGAAATAAAGCGGTTGCTTTTTCGAGGGCACTTTTATAAGTGACAATCAGTTCGGAAGCTAACTGTTCGCCACTTACTGAACAATTAAAATTTAGCCTAACCTAAATACTTCATCAAAATTTTTGCGTTGCCACTATCGCGGAGTTTCGCAATGCTCTTCTCGCGAATTTGGCGTACACGCTCGCGTGTCAGACCGAGCTGGTCGCCAATCTCTTCAAGACCTTTCTCGTGGCAGCCGATGCCGAAGCACTCGCGAATGATTGTGATTTCGCGATCCTTGAGCACTTTGTTAAGCACCGAGTTTAGTTCTAATGCCATTGACTCGTGGTCGACTTGACGGTCTGTTCGGCTGTCTTCGCCACTCGGCATGACGTCGAGCATACAGTTGTCTTCGCCATCTTGGAAAGGAGCGTCGATACTTACGTGGTGTCCGTCTGCCATGAGGCTTTGACCGATTTTCTCTTCGTCTATGTTTGTAGCTTCAGAAAGTTCTGAAACAGATGGGTGTCGCTGGTTTTCCTGTTCAAACTTGTTAATCTCGTGGTTGATTTTATTCAATGAACCAACTTGGTTGAGTGGCAGACGTACGATGCGACTCTGTTCTGCAATGGCTTGAAGTATGCTCTGACGAATCCACCATACGGCGTATGAGATGAATTTGAAACCGCGAGTCTCGTCAAACTTCTGAGCAGCTTTTATCAGACCTATATTGCCTTCGTCGATAAGGTCGGTAAGGGTAAGTCCTTGGTGCTGGTATTGTTTGGCAACAGATACCACAAATCGCAGATTGGCTGTTACAAGTTTGTCCTTGGCGCGTTCGCCCTCCGGACCTCCTTTTTTGATTTTTTGCGCAAGCTCAATCTCTTCATCAATGGTTATCAGCGGAGCACGACCAATTTCGACAAGATATTTGTCAAGTGCTTCACTGGAACGGTTTGTAATACTTTTTTGAATTTTAAGTTGTCTCATCTTATATACCTAAACTTTCTTACGCGTAATAAACTGATGTCTGTTTTCGCAAAGGTTACGAAAACCCTGCAAAGGTACGATTTTTTGCCGATACACACAAATCTAAATATGCAAAACTTATGCGTGGCGTGTATTTTGTTCTTCATTCTTGTTGTATTTTTAAAAAAGATTGTACCTTTGCGAAATATACGGCTACGAATTGGGTCGTTAACCTCATAATCAGAAAACAAATACTATTACAATTATGAATATTAAAGTGCGTTTGGCATTAATGAACTTCTTGGAGTTCGCAGTTTGGGGTGCTTACCTCACTTCTATGGGTAATTATCTTGGAAAGGCAGGTATGGGTGCCGAGATTTCTTGGTTCTATGCGATACAGGGTATCGTTTCGATTTTTATGCCTACCTTAATGGGTATTGTGGCTGACCGCCTTATACAACCTCAGCGTTTGCTTGGTTACTGTCATTTGCTTGCCGGTGTGTTTATGGTTGGTCTGTTTATGATGGGCATGAATAGTGCGACTCCGGACAAGACGCTCTTTATGTCGTTGTACACGTTGAGTGTGGCTTTCTATATGCCTACGCTTGCGTTGTCTAACACAGCTGCTTTTGCTATTCTTACCAACCATGGTCTTGATACGGTTAAGGATTTTCCGCCGATACGTGTGTTTGGTACTGTTGGTTTTATCGCTACGATGTGGTTTGTGAATTGTGCTGTCGTAGATGGTGGTTCGTTTGGTTTGACACTTGCTGATAACGCTAATAAGTTTCAATATACTCATTTGCAGTTTCTTGTTTCGGGTGTGTTGAGCTTTGTGCTTTTTGTTTATTGTATGACGCTGCCGCAATGCAAGCTTCAGGCAAAGAAGGCGCAGTCGCTTGCGGAGGCGTTCGGCTTGAACGCGTTCAAGCTGTTCAAGACTAAGCGTATGGCTTTGTTCTTCATTTTCTCTGGTTTGCTCGGAATGTCGCTGCAGGTGACGAATGGTTATGCAACGCCGTTTATTACAAGTTTTAAGGGCATACCAGAGATGGCAGACTCTTTCGCTGCCAACAATGCTACGCTGCTCGTTTCGATCAGTCAGGTGGCAGAGGCTTTGTGTATTCTTCTTATTCCATTCTTTCTGCGTCGTTATGGCATAAAGATGGTTATGCTCATCGCGATGTTCGCCTGGGTGCTGCGCTTCGGTTTCTTCGGTTTGGGTAACCCGATGATGCCGGGTGTGCTGCTCTTCGTGTTGTCATGCGTGGTTTATGGTGTGGCGTTCGACTTCTTCAATGTGTCGGGCGGATTGTTTGTGAACGCGGAGTGTGATGAGAATGTGAAGGCTTCGGCGCAGGGTTTGTTCATGCTGATGACTAACGGTTTGGGCGCAACGGTCGGTACGCTCCTTGCTGGTCAGGTTATTAATCACTATTGCCATTGGACAGAGGGTGGTTATCTGCTGGGCGATTGGCAGACTTGTTGGTTCATTTTTGCTGGTTATGCACTTGTCGTGGCATTGCTGTTCCTTGTGATGTTCAGAACGAAGAAGGAGGTTAAGGCTTAGGGCATGAAGGAAATCAGATATTTCTATGTTCCCAATGCTGCGAGCGTTGGCGAGCTGCCGGAGGAGGAGGCGAAGCACGCTGTCAGGGTGCTTCGCCTACAAAGTGGCGACCGTATGGTGCTTGTAGATGGTGAGGGGGGATTGTTTGATGCTGAGGTTAGTGTGGCATCGGGCAAGCATTGCTTGTATAACATTCTGGAGACTCTGCCGTATGAGCGTGAGTGGCGTGGACGTATAAGTCTTGCCATTGCGCCTACAAAAATGATGGATCGTATGGAATGGATGGCGGAGAAGGCTACTGAGATTGGCTTCGACGAGATTAGCTTCTTGGATTGTAAGTTCTCTGAGCGCAAGACACTGCGTACAGACAGGGTGGAGCGTATCGTTGTCTCGGCAATGAAGCAGAGTCACAAGGCTTGTAAGCCTGTGGTGAACGAGATGTGTGGCTTCAGGGAGTTTGTTGCAAGGGAACGCGAGGGTCGTAAGTTTATTGCTCATTGTTATGAGGAGGTGGCGCGTCGGGATTTGTTTGACGAGCTTTCTGCGATGGACGCGGAGACGCCGGTCACGGTGCTTGTCGGTCCGGAGGGTGATTTCTCTATCGATGAGGTGAGGTTGGCTATGGAGCATGGCTACGAGTCGATATCGCTTGGCAGGAGTCGTTTGCGTACGGAGACTGCGGGTCTGAGTGCGGTGATGATGGCAAATCTTTCAAAGCGGAGGGGGTGAAGGAGTTAAGAAGGAGTTAAGAAGTTAAGTAGTTAAGAAGTTAAGGAGTTAAGCCATTAGTGTTTTTGCTTGATTTACAGACCTTGAAAAGTTCGAGATTCTGGAGCAACAGAGTTAAGCCATTAGTGTTTTTGCTTGATTTACAGCATTAAAAGCATTTGGCTTAACTCCTTAACTCCTTAAACTTCTCTGAACTTTGTGAGGGTTTTATTCTTTATTGATGTATTGCAGTATCTGTTCGGCGTGAATCTTCGTCTTTATCTCTTTGGGTGTGAAGATTTTCTGGATGATGCCATTTTCGTCAACGAGGTATGTTGTGCGGAGAATACCGATGGTCTTTCTGCCGCAGGCTACTTTTTCGCCCCAGCAACCAAGTTGCTGCAAGAGTGTTGTCTCGGTGTCGGCGATGAGCGGGAACTGCAGTCCCTGAGTGTCGGCGAACTTCTTCTGCAGGGTCTGCTTGTCCTTGCTGACGCCTATTATGTCGTAGCCGGCAGCTGCCAACTCTTCTTTGTGTGCCTGGAGGGAACATGCCTCGGCTGTGCATCCGCTGGTGTTTGCCTTGGGATAGCTGTAAAGTACGATTTTGCGACCTTGATAGTCGCTTGCCTTGATTTCACGTCCGTCTTGGTCTATGCCAAGAATCTCGGGTATTTTGTCTCCTATGTTCATAATTGGGTTGTTTTGTTTTTATTTTTGTTTTATGTTGCAAAGATATGTATTCAATCTGAGATGAGCAAACTCTTTGCGCTCTTAATGTTGGATGTTTGCTGGTGGCATGGATTCTTGCTATTTCCCTTTTTGCAACATCTTACGCGACTTTTCTTTTGCGAAAGCCTGCATGTCCACAGCCACGTCATCCTCGTCCACAATCTCTACGCCGGTCATGGTTTCTATGATGTCTTCCATTGAGACCACGCCACGTAGGCAGCCGTATTCGTCGAGGATGATGGAAATGTGTTCGCGCTTCTCCAGCATCTTCTCCCATATTTGATATACCGAATCGTCTTCGTTGAAGGAAAGTATCGGGCGCATGAGGTCGGAGAGTTTTGTTTCAAATTTGTCGTCCGACAACTTCTTCAGCACCATGTCTTTCAGCACGTAGCCGATGATGTATTCCTTACTCTTGTCGTAGACGGGTATGCGTGAGAAATTCCATGTCTGCTGCTCGTAGAACTCCTTGATGGTAAGGTTCACGTTGGCTGATTCTACCACAATGGATGGTGTCATCACCTCGCGTGCCTTAACGGCAGCCAGACGGATGCAGCTTTTGATAATCTTGCTTTCTGACTCGCGGAAGATGCCCTCCGTGGTGCCTACGTCAACCATCGCCGACACTTCTTCGTGGCTCACGGAGGCTTGATGCGCCTTCGGGGTGAACACCTTTGTGATCAGCTCTGAGAGCAGAACGAGCGGGTAGGTGATGAAGATGAGCACGCGGATGATCTTGGTGGAAGGCATGGCGAGCGAACGCCAATAGGATGCTCCGATGGTCTTGGGGATGATTTCGGAAAGCACAAGGATCAACAGCGTGAGAATGGCTGATATCAGTCCGAAGTATTCTTCGCCGAAGAGCTTCATCGACTCGGCGCCGACACCTGCCGAACCGATGGTGTGGGCAATGGTATTGAGCGAAAGGATTGCGCCTACGGGACGGTCCACGTTGTTCTTGTACTGTTTCATCAAAGCGGCAGTCTTGCTGCCTTGACTCTCCTTCATCGAGATGAACGACATAGGAGTGGATAGGAGTACCGCCTCGAGGACGGAACATAAAAAGGATAGTGACAGAGCACTTAAGAAATATAATATGATTAGGCCCATGAAATATTTGATTCGTTAATAATAAGTTGTCTGCAAAAGGGGTGTTTGGACTACTTACTATAAACGAAGGGCGTTATGGTGTATGTATAATCGGTGTGTCATTTACAACGCAAAGATATCTATTTTGTGGGTATTTTTATTCCTTTGATGTCGGATGTTGGTATTCTTTAACTAAATGCCGTGGAATTTCTGTTTTGTTAGTATATTTCTTTTACCCTATCACTCCATCAAGCACATTGTTAGCATAATACAGAGAATATGCCATATCTACATTTGGGTATTTTTAGTGAAATACCTATTTTTGATGACGCTCCGAATTTGGTGGTTTCTTTTATGATTACTATTTTTGCACTCGGAAAAGAATCGTATTTACACGACCGATAGTTGTGTTCATGCGGTTTATATAAAAGTTTTATAATTATAAAGATTATTGTATTATGATTATCGAAAATGTTCATGCAAGAGAAATTTTGGATTCTCGTGGCAATCCTACAGTAGAGGTTGAGGTGTCATTAAATTCTGGCATCGTTGGTCGCGCATCAGTTCCGTCTGGTGCCTCAACAGGTGAGAATGAGGCTTTGGAACTTCGTGATGGCGAGAAGAGCCGCTATTGTGGCAAGGGAGTGTTAAAGGCTGTAGAGAATGTGAATAACGTGATTGCACCGGCTTTGGTCGGTTTCTCTGCCTTGGAGCAGCGTGCTATCGACTATAAGATGTTGGAGTTGGACGGCACCAAGACCAAGTCAAACCTGGGAGCCAATGCTATTCTTGGCGTATCGCTTGCAGTGGCTCATGCTGCAGCCGAGTATCTCCACATCCCGTTGTATCGCTATATCGGCGGTTGCAATACTTACAGCCTTCCCGTTCCTATGATGAACATCATCAATGGCGGTGCTCACTCTGATGCGCCAATCGCTTTCCAGGAGTTTATGATCCGTCCTGTGGGTGCTCCTAATGAGAGAGAGGCTATCCGTATGGGTGCAGAGGTGTTCCATGCCTTGGCCAAGCTCCTGAAGAGTCGTGGACTTTCTACTGCTGTCGGCGACGAGGGTGGTTTCGCTCCTGCACTCAATGGTATAGAGGATGCGCTTGAGAGCATCTGTCAGGCAATCAAGGATGCCGGTTATGAGCCGGGAAAGGATGTGAAGATAGCAATGGACTGCGCTGCCAGCGAGTTTGCTGTTCAGGAGAACGGTGAATGGTATTACGATTATCGCCAGCTGAAGGACGGCAAGAAGAAGGATCCCAACGGCAAGAAGCTCACGGCTGCAGAGCAAATAAGGTTCTTGGAAGAACTGATCACCAAATATCCTATTGATTCCATCGAGGACGGTCTTGACGAGAATGATTGGGACAACTGGGTGAAGCTTACGGCTGCCATCGGCGACCGTTGCCAGCTGGTTGGTGACGACCTCTTTGTTACGAATGTGAAGTTCTTGGAGAAGGGCATCAAAATGGGTGCTGCCAACTCTATCCTTATCAAGGTGAACCAGATAGGTTCGCTTACTGAGACTTTGGATGCGATAGAGATGGCTCATCGCCATGGCTACACAACTGTTACATCGCACCGTTCTGGTGAAACCGAGGATACGACTATCGCTGATATCGCTGTGGCAACTAACTCGGGTCAGATCAAGACCGGTTCGATGAGCCGTACTGACCGTATGGCAAAGTACAACCAGCTTATCCGTATCGAGGAGCAGTTGGGGGATAACGCTGCTTACGGTTACAAGAAACTAAAATAGACGTGGTTAATTATTGAATAAATCATAATCGACGTTAATGGGCATGAACAACCGTGACGGTTGACCATGCCCATATTTTGTATTTTCAAACGGGGCCGTGACACACGGCTCTGTTTGCTCTACATACAAAAGGGATGCTGCTATAGCGAGAGATGTTACATCAGATCTTAACCGGAAACGACGTGCCGGACTTATCCTGCCGATCAGTCGATATCAATGAGTTGGAAGTGCCGGTTGAAGGTGAGGTCAATTCCGTTTGTCAGTTCCACTTCGTATTCCTTCGTGTTCAGCTCTATCTTTCTCACGGATTGTCCTTTATAGTTCTCCTTCAAGTAGTTCTTGATGGGTTGCGGGATGAGCTGGCTGGGCACGATGCCTTGTTTGCAGTCAATCTCGGTAAGGTTGCCTTTCTTGTCGAACTCCAGCTTTGTGCCATTCCGCAGAACGACGTCATAGCTTCTGCTGAGAACGCCGGACTCAATCGTGGCGAGCATGACCTTCTGACCCTTGAAGTGTTTGCTGAGCAGGGTCTGGGCCTTGGGAGGGAGTTCTTTAACGTTGATGGGTTTGTCGTTGTCGGCATTTGCTACGAAACTGAATGACATCATGCAACAAACGGCAATCATCAAAATTCTCATAATTCTTTTCATAAAGCTACAAATTAAAAGTTTATAAATATATGATTGATGTTTTGAAGTAAATTCTACTCGTTCTTGAAGCGGACAGAAATCTTCAAACATCACACATTCAATTAGACGCAAATCGTTCGCGAAAGTTTATTACAAACATCCTTTTTCTTTCTGTTCTTTCTTTTTGTCCACAATCTGCGTTATGCGCCTGATGCTTCTGTTACGTTGGTTGATGATGAGCGGCACACGTTCTACGACTACCATAGAGGTGTCGAGCCCCAATGCCTTAGGCTCGTCGATGCCTATCTTGCTGATAAGAGCGTAGAAAGTCATCAACAAGTTCTGCTGACGGTTGGCGGAACTCTCTGGATAATATACACGATGAATGATGATGAACCGGAAATCGCCAGGTATTCCGTTCTTACGAAGCGAAGGATAGGTGCTTTTTAAATCTACCTTCTTGCTTGCCACAAGGTCTTCCACCACTTGTCGCAGATATAGACTCACACGAGGCTCAATGCGGAAACCTATGTGCATCGTCACACTATAGAGAGTGTCTGGCACCAGAGTTTTGCAGCTGTACTCAAGCGTGTCTGGAGTATCTACAAACTCCATATTTATAAACCAGTAATGATCGGCACGCTTGGGCTGCTTGTTGATGATGGAATAGAGCAGTTTGTCGTCTACGGCGCCTTCCTTGTCGGCATGGTTTACATAGACAAGATTGGAGGCGTACTTGGGGATGCTCTCGTCGGCTTTGATGTCGGAGATAATCTGATAATAGTCATCCAGCGGTTTGGTGCAGACATAATGGTGGCGTATCTTCATGGCCCGAACCCATACATACATCATCAGGAACAGGATTCCGCCAATGAGCATCGTACACCAT
>OIZF01000924.1_pt1 | contig 18663 bp, 14 predicted proteins | sample 1588471 | NCBI WGS metagenome assembly OIZF01 (sample SAMN03283279) | human gut metagenome | biome: human-associated habitat; material: feces | host: Homo sapiens | place: Peru | collected 2012
TATTCCAAAATTACGTTAAATCACGCTTGTGAATTTTCACTTGCGAAACTTTAGTTAATAATAAAAAGTAAATTTGTATGAAAAAGAAAATTGTAGTTAGTGTATGCTGCCTGGTGGTAGCTATTGCTGGTGTAGTTATGGGGGAGATGTTCTCTCATGTTGAGAATTCTGAAAGCATGTTATTTTTGGAAAATGTCGAAGCTTTGAGCCAAGACGAATTTACTCCAGAGTGTAGTGCTAATGCCATATGTAAAATAGGTAGTGATGTTTGGGGATCTGTAAGTTGTCGTGGCAAAGAGAGTTGTGAAAGTGGGTATGGATATGTCATATGTGATGGACTGAAATCTATATGTACATATTCTGTGGCTCCAGATCAAAGAAAGAATTCTTAATGTCGATTTATTAGCTTTATTAGTTATGAAGCATTTTTTTTATAGTGCGTTTTTTCTCGTTACGATGCTCTCTATCTCATCTTGTGCTATGGATGAGGGGATGAAGCCTGTGAACTTGTCTGTAGACAATGTCGTCTCAAAATTCGGAGATTCGATATTCTTATCCAGTCAGGTTCCATGTATTGATGCAAAAAATGGGAGTGTCTATATAACGGACTATCGTGCAGGTGTTTATGCGTTAGATTCAAAGTTGAATTTGATTAGTAAGATGTCTAATATTGGTCGTGGCTTTGGTGAAGTGAATAGACCTGCAAAGTTCTTTGTAGACGATAATAATGTCATTACATTGTACAATGAAGGATTGCAGAGATATAGCTATTTTGAGAAGGATTCATTTTTGATGGCAGATAATGCATCTGTAAAAGAGAATCTGGCAAAGTCATGTAGATTTTTTGCTAGAGATGGTGCTATATATCAGTCGGTTCTTGGAGGAAAATTTCTCGTTTCTGTGATAAAGAATGGCAATGTAACTAAGCAAATGTGTCCTACGGTAGATGGTGTGGATTTTCCTAGTAATGTGGCCTTGTCTGAGAGACACTTGCTGGAAGGCGATAATTGCTTTTATGTGATAGGTCTTGGACTACCCATTGTTCAAGCTTACTCTTTTGATGGAAGGGAACTTGCTAGATTTAATTTGGTTAATATTCCTTTGTTGGAGTCCGTGTATGCAAAAAATGAAAATTTAAAGTCTTCTAATAGCTATTATGAAGTGGTAAGGGATGCCTATTATAAGAATGGTTTCATTTATTTGTTGACATCATCATTCGAAGGGAAATATAAGTGTAACACTATTATTGTTTTGAAGAAAAATGCAGACAACATCCAGTATGTTTCTGCATATACTCTAAAGAATAACCTATATAGTACATTTTGTATTAATGACCAGAATGAATGTCTGGCAGTTTGCAGTAAAAATTCTTCTATAGAAGTTTATAAGTTGCCTAAAGTAAAGTAATTTTGTTTTTTTTATGTAAGTTGAAATAAGTCTGGATAACGATGAAAAGGAAAGTCATTGTTCGTTGCTTGTTTTTAATACCAATGGTCATAGGTTGTTTTTACAGCCTACAGCTATTACTGCGTGTGTTCATCTTTGATGTTTTTGTGATACCGTCAGATTCTATGTTACCAACTTTACAACCAGGTGATAAAGTTTTAGTGAACAAAACACTGTTGGGAGCAAGAATTTATACAGATTTCCAATTTGACAAGAAAGGAGGTGCTTTGCATAGCTTTCGGACAAATGGGGTAAGAAATGTTCGTCGTAATGATATCGTTGTATTCAATATGCCCTATATGGATGGACAAATCAAGTTCAAGATTAATTATGTTTATTGCAAACGATGTGTTGCATTGCCTGGAGATTCTGTTTCTATAGTAGATGGATATTATAGAAATAACAATTATGATGGAATGCTAGGTGTTGAGGCAGAACAAGATTGCCTGAGGCAAATGCCCGATTCTCTTATCCCAAACTATGTTATGAATACAATGCCACACGATTCTCATTTTTCTTGGACAATTAAGAATCTTGGACCTTTGTATCTTCCGAGAAAGAATGATTTGATGAAAATTACACCTAGGGAAGCCACTCTTTATCGTATGCTGATAGAATGGGAAACGGGCAAGATATTGCGAATAGATTGGGAACATAGAAGAGTAATGCTTAATAATAGCCGACTCTGTAAATATCGTTTCCTGCATGATTATTATTTCTTTGTAGGTGACCATGTAGTCAATTCTCAGGATGCTCGCTATTGGGGAATGGTTCCTGATGATTATATAGTGGGAGTAGTATCAAAAATTATTAGGAAGTAGGGAAAATGTTTGAAATAATGTTGTTAAAAATCAATTATCATAAGGTCGTCGGAAGTTTGTTGCTCTTATTTCCGTTGCTTTTGACTGTACAAGCAACACCTCTGTTGTGGTCAGAACAGTTGTTGTGGTTAGAGAATTTTGTGATTGCTGGTGGGGTGTTGCTGGTTATGGCATCTGTTTTCTTGTCTGGAAAGATGAGATGGAATCTGATGGATTGGCTTGTCGCCCTATGGTGGGCGTATGTTATGTTGCAAGGTTATTTGCAATCATCTTATCCCTGCTCTTATGAGATGGTTACATATTCATGCCTTTTTGCTTTATATTTATTGTTGCGTTTTGCAGATTCCTATTTTTCTATAGATGAAAGTTTCATAGAAAATCTGATTCTTGTTGCTACTTCTTATGAGATAGTATTAGGATTATGGCAATTATTTTTAGGGAGCAGCTTGCACCCATTGTATAGGGTAACTGGTAGCTTTTATAACCCAGGTCCCTATGCGGCTTATGTAGCTATGGGGGTATCTATCGTTATTACTCGTTTGGCAAACTATAATCCGTTGGTAAAAAGTGATAAATATATAAGAGGTGTATATTTGCTATTGCTATTTGTAGGGATGTTAGTATTGGCGATTTCTGGTAGCAGGGCTGCTTTGCTGGCATTGTTGATAGTTGTGATATGGCAGTATAGGTTGCTTGTTCGTAAGTATATATGGTATGTGTTGTCGGCGATAATTGCTGTTGGCGGTATTTTGTTATATGCGAAATTTGGGTCAGCTATGGGGCGTGTCGTTATTTGGTATCAGTCTCTTTCTCTCATTGCGCAACATGGAGTGTTTGGCTCTGGCATCGGAAGCTTTTGTGGGGAATATGGCGAGACATTGCGTCTTTTTTTCTCAGAGCAGTCTCATGTTGATGCTTTTGCTGCTTATGCTGATGTCGTGGATTATGCCTTCTGTGACATCTTGCAAGTGGGAGTGGAGCAAGGATTGATAGGCTTGCTTTTAGCCTTGTCAATTGTTGCTTTGGTTCTGCGTTCTGAGAGGGGAACATCTAAGGGAATGTTTGCCTGTATGTTGGTTTTATTTGTATTTTCCTTGTTTTCTTATCCTTTTCAGTTATTACCCTTTCAGGTAATTGGAGTTATTCTGTTGGCAAAAGTTTCTGGTGGAGTGATAATGGAATTGGGACTTTCTAAAAAAGCTAATGTGGTTCTTTTGGCTCTTATGTCTTTCTTTTGTTGGTTGGGTTTGGATTTTACTCAAAAGCATGTAGAGGCAAGGGTATCTTCACAAAAGTGTGTCTTGTTTTCTGATGCCGTTTTCATAAAGGAAAACTATCAGTTATTGGATCTTTGTTGTCAAGACAAGAACTTTTTGTTTGGTTTTTCCAAAATGCTCCAGTCTGCTGGTCGATATATGGATAGTAATGCCATGTTGCTAAAGGGAATCAAGATAAGCAATGATCCCATGTTTTGGGCTTTGATGGGTAATAATTTTAGGTCAATGAAAATGTTAGATGATGCCATCAGATGTTATGATGTGGCAGATGAAATGCTGCCCAACAGATTGTATCCTTTATACAAGAAAATGCTTTTATGGCACGAACGAGGAAATGTAATCCAAGCTAAAAAATGTGCTGGCGAATTGTTGCACCGAGTTCCCAAACGTTCTTCTTCTGCAGTAAAAGATATGCAAGCAGAAGCTTGTCGGATTCTGAATGTTCATCAATGAAAATCCGATATTCCTAGTGAAGCAACATCATGTTTCTGTAACTTTGTTCTATGTAACATATCTAGGTTGAAGATAACTTGAAACTGTTGAATTAGGAAAATATAAACAAAAAGTAAATTTGAAAATAGTGGAGCATAATTTAATTTTTCTTATTTTTGCAGTGGCATCAGAAAGTAGTGGATGCGTTTTTATTAACTTAATACATTAAATATATGAAGAAGAAATTTTTGTTAGGAATTCCTTGCACAGCGATAGCTATCGCAAGTGTTATCGGAGTAAGTCAGTTTGATTCAGAGAATCTTGCTGGAAATGACTTGCTGATGGAGAATGTTGAGGCATTGAGTGCATCTGAAAATAATCCAGATCAGGGGTCTATGTGGTTCGCACGAATGAATGAAGTGGAGTGCTCTGTTGTAACAATAGTGCCAGTAGGTGGCGCCTATTATAATGGCAAATGGTTTGCGGGTGGAGCGAAGATTACATTAAGTGGGCACAAATGGAGATGTGAAAGAGATTGGGTAGTTAATACCTGTAATTATGGAGATGAAACATCATGCTCACTTTAGATTTTATGTGGAAAATGAAGTATATAAGTTTATTGTTGGCAGTTTTCTTTCTGATTTCTTGTCAGCCAAATTACAATATAAAGAATAGTCATTATTGTGTCGATACGTTATCGATTCAACCGCAAAAAATGACAGAATCTTTAGGTGTATCTGATTATTCCGTAGATAGCATTGTTCGTTTGAAATTGTCTGGCAATGTGTTTTTGTCTAATGCTGATAAGATGATATTCTTAAAGAATAGAATATTCATTTTGGATAAGTTTCAAAGCAAGAAAATTTGGGTTTTTGATGGAGCTGGGTCTTTCTTGTACACTATTGGAGAAGTGGGTAAGAGCTTGTCTGAGTTTATTGAGGGACCTTCTGATTTTGATGTAGATGAATCAGAAGGCAAATTATATGCTTATGATAAGTGGAAAGGTGAAATGCTAATTTTCTCAGACAAAGGAAAGTTCTTGGAAAATAAAAAGATAGAAGATATACTTCCTACCTCATTTGCAATTGAAAAAAATGGCAATTTTGTTTTCTCTATCAAGGATATGAGTATGGGTAGGGCTAATTATGAGTTGTCGGTTTATTCTCCATCTATGCAACCTGTTTGTAATTTAAAGGTTTTAAAGGAGGAGAGCTTGTATTTGCCTGCTAATTACCAATTCTCAAAAAACAACGGTCACGTGTATTATATTCCGATATTGTCTGATTCTGTTTTTCGCATTGCAAATGATACGATAGACAAATTGATTTGGGTGGATTTTGATAAACAATTTATCTCAGCAAAGGATAGATCTGATTTATTTACTATGAAGCATCCTTCAAATGGCAATCATGTGAAACAGATTAATGATTATCAAGAAAGTGACAATTGGGTATATGTGTCTTATGTTTATAAAGGTATTGTCTATTCTTATATCAAGAACAAAAAGAGTGGCAAGATAATCAATACTCCGGTTTTAATAGATGGACTTTTCTCTCCTCAGAGGGTTATATTACATGGGAATCAGTTGATATGTTTTTTGCCGGATGATTTCAATTCTTCTCTTCTGTATATGAGGAGTAAAATGAAGGAAGCTTGGAAGAAACAATATGCACTGACAAATATTAAGATACAGCACATGATAGATTCGCAAATGTCGAACCCTGCTATTGTGTATTTGCATTTGAAGTAGATAAGTAAGCATGGGATAAAGAGGAATAGTCGAACTATCTACAAGCAATAGCGATAGTACTTACAAGGCGCAAAGACGTTACAGAGAGGTCGCTATGATAGTACTGCCGATGCGTAAAGTGGCTTGTATCGCTTATTGCCTCATTATGGCACAACATTGCCCCTTACCAGGGCAATAACCTGCCATTGCCAGGCACAAAGTGATGCGTCGGGAGAAAAAAATCGGGAGGTCTACCATCGCTATTCGGAATATGCTTTCCGACTGCTGGAAGCGTGGCTTTGCTCGTGAAAAACCTTACTCTCGTTTTTACTCTTCACTCTTCACGGATTAGCCTGAAACCCTGATAAACACTGGGGTTGCGAGAGGTGAAGAGTGGTAGTCCACTCTTCACCACTCTTCACCATTCTTAGTTGTGTTCCAATAACTTTGTTCTATGTAATATATTTAGGGCAATATGCTTGTAAATCGCTAATATTGGAAGAAATAAACAAAAAGTAAATTATATGTTAGAGGAACATTATTCTTTTTTGTTATTTTTGTAGTGGCATCTGAATGAGATGGATGCAATGCTTTTATTAATTAAATAATTATAGAAATGAAACAGAGAATTTTATTAGTAATTACTGTGACTTATTGTGGAGGTTGCAGTGAGGTACCCTATACAACTCGTAATGATCAGAATATATGCAAGGTACAAAAATAATATTGGTAGAGATGGTGGTAGTGGTATTGCTACTGTCATCTTGTACGTCAGCTTCAATGCATGGTGTTGTAGCATATGATAGCTTTCCTAAAGAAATATCTTTAAAAGCAGATTCTGTTCCAACCAAAAAAGTGTACGACAATGTTTTTGTTGCGTTGAATGAGGGTAAGTTTATTGTGTCTAGTTTTAAGGCAGATACAATGATGCATTTTTATTCTATTCCAGACTTAAAGTATGATTATTCTTTAGGAGTAAAGGGACATGGATATAATGAGTTGCAGTCTTTTCCTACATTTTGTCGTTCAATGCAATCAGAATTATACGTGCGTGGTTATACAAATCATACTATCAAAAAGATGTCTCTTGTAAATAATAAGCTGGTTGAGAAAAAGCAATTTGAGTTGTTTTTGTCAGATGTTCCCAATGACATGTATATGATGGGCGATTCTTTGCTGTATTATAATGATTTGATCCATAATGAAATTAAATGTTATAGTATTGCTCAGAAAGATGATTGTATGAGTCGTTCTTTGCAAGATCTATGTGGAAAAGTAAGAAATAGTGAAGTGCTTATAGGCTCTCTTTGTATGGATGATAGTCTTGCTGCGTATGCATTCCAATATCGGCATGAAATTGTCGTTTTGCATTCTGACGATTTGGCATATGATAAAACTGTTTGTTGGGACTATGAAAATCAAGATTATTTGGTAGGCAAAAGGGACAAGTCTCCTTGTCTCTATTATACGGATGGTTATGTAACTTCATGTGGCTTTTACTTTCTTTGCCGCAATGGAAGAAGTTATGATAGGAATGTAAATTATTGTATAGAGGTATATGATAAAAAACTTATTCCTGTTTGTAAGTATGTATTGGATCGTAAAATATTTAAATTTGTGATTGATGAAAAAAATAGGTTTATCTATGGATTTGGACTGAATGATGATTATATATATCGGTACAAAATTTAGTTAATATAGAAATACAAAGGTTGAAAAAAATATCATTTACGTGGTATAGTTATAAAAATATTACATTTTTCGGGTGAATAGAGGTGAAGAGTGGCGCAGACTCTTCACCCGTGCAAGTTTTTAATTTACAGGGATTTATGGCTCGGGAGAGATTGCCCGTGGATAAGACAATCTCCCCTGAGCCTTTTTCTTTCCATTCTTGGTAATCGCTTTTTGAGTTATAATTAGTTCATTCCTGCAGAATGGCACTTTTCTATATTTTGAGCATTAATAATTTAAACTGTTTTTTGTCTAACAAGAAGTCTTTCAGCCCGATTGTAAGGATGCCATCTTCATTTCTCTTGGGCTTGATATCATCTTTCACAATGATTATTTTCTTGAAAGAGTCCTTAATTCTCAATAGTGATGCCGATTCCTGCGCCTCTTTTTCTAATGTTGGCATGGCGAAAGCTGACTGAATGTAATATCGCTGACTTCCTTGATTCACCACAAAATCCACCTCCAACTGCTTCCTGATCAACTTGCCACTTTTGTCTGGCTCTCTGACTTCCACCATACCCACATCTACATGATATCCTCTCGTACGCAATTCATTGTATATGATATTCTCCATGATATGTGTCTCTTCTTGCTGGCGAAAGCCTAAGAGAGCGTTTCTTATTCCAAGATCCGAAAAGTAATATTTTGCCAAGGTGTTGATATACTTCTTCCCCTTGATATTGTATCTGATGGACTTTTCCACAAGAAACGCATCTTCTAAAAAACCTAGATACTTGTTTATCGTCTGATGATGAATGGCCACATTCTTGACACTCTTGAATGTTTTGGCAAGCTTCGTTGGATTGCATGGAGCACCAATGGAAGAGGCGATAATTCGCAGCAATTCATCAAACTCTCCCATGTTTTTTACCTTATGGCGTTCCAACACATCTACGAGATACACACTCTTATACAAGTTATTCAGATAATCTTCTTTTTTCTTATCTGTATCAAGCGTCAAAATAAGAGGAAGCCCTCCGTATGTATAATAATCTTTCCATGCATTGTCTGTTGTCCCTTTATATCCTTCACAGTATTCAGAGAATGACAATGGAAATAAATGTATCTCATCACCTCTACCACGGAACTCTGTCACTACATCCGTCGATAAAAAATGCGAGTTGCTGCCTGTAACATACACATCTGCATTTGATATATGCAGCAAGCTATTCAATACATCCGTAAACTCATCTACCATCTGTACCTCATCAAGCATGATGTAGTAGAGATTTTTGTCTGTTATCTGCTCCTTGATGTATTTCAACAGATTATCAGGATCACGCAGTTCCTTATTGGTACGATCATCGAGGGCAACCTCTATGATATGGTCATCTGAAATCCCTTGCGAATTTAGATACTCATGAAATAACTTGAACAGAAGATATGACTTTCCACATCTTCTGATACCTGTAATAATCTTAATCAAGCCATTCCTTTGGCTTGCGATTAGTTGGTCTAAATATTGTTGTCTTTTAATATCCATAATTATGCTGTATTATCAAAAAGTGGCAACATTACCACTTTTCGTCACTTTCCCATTTTCTCGTTCCCAAAAAATGACATAAATGGGCTCAGGAGAGATTGTCTATCCACGGAAATCTCCCCTGAGCCGATCTTTCTGAATTGATAATATCATGTTACGATTATTTTGTTCTATGTTGCATATCAAGTTTTCTGATGCTTTAAATCATCTGTTTTAAAGGAAGTAAACAAAAGGTAAACTCAAAAATGGTGGATTTTTGTTTTTTATTTCTTATTTTTGCAGTGGTGTCTGAATGGGATAGATGCATAATTTATATTTACTCATAAAAATAAAAATGATTTAAAGACAATGGTGAAAGTAAATTTTATAGCAAGTTTCTTGTTGGCAATTATGGTAAGACTCCTAAGAATTATATGGAATCTCAATATGACAATGAGGTATAAGTGTATGATTGGGATGGAAATCCAATACGTAGAATAGCTCTGGACAAAGTGGGGAGCAATATAAAGATTTCTGCTGATAAAAAGAAATTATATTTGTTCTCTGAAAATCCAAAGACTAAAGCTGATGAAATATGGATGTATAATCTTTAGAGATTAAGTAGCATATTGTGAGAAGTTGGTTTATACGTTTTTTATTGATAGCCTGTTGCTTTGGTGGCTTTTCGCCGCTTCACGCTCAGACTGCTGTTTCTCTGGTCAATGCCATAGCCATTGCCCAGAGAAACTCTTATGATGCCCAGTTGGCTAGGTTTAGTTTCTTGTCTAGCTATTGGACCTATAAGTCCTTTCGGGCAGAGTTGTTGCCTTCTATGAGCCTGACGGGAGGCATCATGAACTTTAATCATTCTCGGGTGGAGGCAAGAAATGCGGAGGATGGTAAGATCAATTATGTGGATAACAACTCATTGGTCAACTCGCTGACCTTATCCCTGGAACAGCAGATTAGCTCCTTGGGAGGAACCCTGTCGCTGCAGTCTTACCTTTACCGACTGGATCAGTTTGATTATAAGATGACAACTTACAACACCCTGCCTTTGCGCTTGTCTTATTCCCAACCTTTCACATCATATAATGAAATGAAGTGGCGAAAGAAGATGGAACCTAAGGAATATGAAAGAGCCAAGCGGATATATTGTGAGAGTATCGAAAGCATCGCCATTCGTGTGGCTTCTCTTTATTTTGCTGCCATATCTGCGCAGTCGGATTATAACCAGAGCGTAACTAAACTGAAGGATTTGGAAGACCTTTATGCCATGTCGCAAAAGCGATTGTCACTGGGTACGATCACGAAGGGTGACTTGCTGCAACTGGAATTGTCGATGCTTAATGCCAAGGTGGCATGCAATGAATCGCAGGTCAAGATGAATGATGCTTTTTATGATTTGTTCTCCTATATGAGGGTTAGTCATGATGAGAAAGTAATACTCTTGCCCCCCGAGAATGTCATCGAACAGGTGCTCAATGTGAATGAGGTGTTGCAAAAGGCTATGAATAATTCATCACATGCCATAGGACAAGACCTGGATTTGCTCTCAGCTCAACAGAATCTTGCTAAGGCAAAGGCGGCTCAAGGCATCCAGATGCAGCTCAATGCGGAAGTGGGATTTAATCGTACGACTGATGGCTTTGCATCAGCTTATAGTCATCTGCAAGACAATGAGATTATTGGCTTGACCATCTCCGTACCCATCTTTGACTGGGGAGTGAAGAAAGGCAGGGTGATGGTGGCAAAGTCGAATCTTGAGCTTGCCAAGACCAAGAAAGAGCAAGCTGATAACGATTATGTGCAGAGCATCAAGCGAGAGGTGATGCAGTTTAGCTTGCAAGCAGAGCAATGCCGTACCTCACAGCGTGCCCAGAAAATTTCGGAAGAACGTTATGAAATCACGAAGAAGAGATTCGAGACTGGCAATGTGTCGGTGACGGAGCTGAACACAGCCTTGCAAGAACTGGAGACGGCAAAGGCGCAATACATCGGACAATTGCAGTCGTATTGGAATTATTATTATACTCTGCGCAAGTTTACCCTTTATGATTGGGTGGAACATAAAGACCTGATAGCCGATTTCGAGGCTTTAGTCAAGTAAAATGTGGAGGGGTAAATCTATAACATCATAAGGATATGGCTAAAAAACATTATTTATATTTCATGGTGGCTTGTGCATTGTTAGGCTCTTTATGTGCATGCAAACATAAGAATACGGAGGGAGATGGACAGGATATACCAACAGCTGATAGCTTGAATACAGAGATTTATGTCGATACGTTGAGGCTGAGGGAGCAGACATTCCATCGGCAGCTGGTTTGCAACGGCAAGTTGCGAGCCTTGGAAAAATGTGATTTGTCGTTAGCTGATGGGGGCAGCGTAGACCAGGTATTTGTGCATAATGGTGAAGTGGTGAGAAGGGGGCAGCTCATAGCCAGGACGGATGCAGCTGATGCCAAGCTGAGTGTGGAAAAAGCATTTCGTGATTTGGAGAATGCCCGGATAGCCCTTGCCGATAAATTGATCGGTTTGGGTTATAATGACATTTCGGATGCCGTGCCTGCCGATGTGATGCATAGGGCAAAGGTTACCTCTGGATACTTTGCTGCCACTTACCAATTGCAGGCTGCCAAGCGTCTGCTGACGAAATGCGCCTTGGTTGCCCCATTCTCTGGTCGTATTACCGACTTGGTCAATAAGCGACATCAACGGGTGGATAAACTCTGTTGTTTGGTAAATGATACCCAGTTGGATGTGGAGTTTGAGGTCTTGGAGGCAGAAATCAAGCAGGTGCATGTAGGGCAGACGGTATGGGTGAATCTCTTTGCGGATGATACTGAGCGATATAAGGGGCAAGTGGTGAATGTGAATCCTGCGGTCAGTGACAAGGGACTGATTAAGGTGATGGCTCGCATCCCTAATGCCCAGGGCAAGCTGATGGATGGTATGAATGTGAAGGTCATCGTAGAAAACGATGTGCCGCATTCGTTGGTGGTGCCCAAGGATGCCGTCATCGAACGTGATGGCTACCATGTGGTCTTCCTCTATGACAAGGGCGAGGCGGTATGGACCTATGTGGATGTATTGCATTCCAATATCCATTCTTATGCCATAGGGGGATGCAAACGGAAGGAAACGCAGATAAAGGCTGGTGATGTGGTCATCACGTCGGGCAACTTAAACTTGGCAGATGGCACCGAGGTGCATGTAAGGAATAAAGAATAAGGAATAAGTAATAAGGAATTAGGAATTAATTTTGGGGGATATGATAAATTATTTGATGAAGCGTCCTATAGCAGTCACCATGATATTGGTAGCCATCATGGTGATTGGCATGATTAGCATCAGGAACATGCCTGTTTCCCTGATGCCCGATATGGATGTGCCCCAGGTTACGGTGCAAGCCAGTATGCCTGGATATTCTGCCCAAGAGATGGAACAGAAGGTTATTGCCCCCTTGCGCTTGAACTTGTCTCGTGTAGCTGGTGTGAAGAGCGTCAACTCCGATTCTCGCATGGGGAAGGGAAGTGTCTTGATGAAGTTTGAGCCTGGTGCCAACATGGATATGTTCTTTATCGAGGTAAATGAAAAGGTAGATTTGACGATGGTTCATTTGCCTAAGGAGATGGAACGCCCTAAAATCATTAAAGCTAGTGCCATGGATATTCCTGCTTTTTATCTGGATATATCCATAAAGGATGAGCGTGCATGGGGCAAGGCTTCCCCTCAGTTTGCCCAATTGTGTGATTTTGCCGCCAATGTCGCCAGCAGAAGATTGGAGCAGTTGCCTTCTGTGGCTATGGTGGATATAAGCGGCATGGTCTCTTCCGAGATTAGGTGTATTCCTGAGCAGGAAAAGATGGAGACACTGGGATTGACGATTCAAGATTTACAGAGAGCTTTGGCTGCCAACAACGTCCAGCTGACTTCTTTGTCTGTGGTGGATGGTATATATCGTTACAATATTCATTTTGATAGTCAGATTTTGACAGCCGATGATGTGCGCAATATCTATATCAAGCATGCCGGCAGACTATTGCAGTTGAAGGATCTGTGCCAGATAGAGGAGTGTGCGGCATTGCGAAAGAATTTTGTGCGCCATGATGGGAAGAATTGTGTTACGCTGGCTGTCATCAAGCAGAGTGATGCCCAGATGGGAGAACTGCAGGAGGCTATATCGGATGTTGTGGCTAGCTTGCAAAAGGCAAACCCCAGTTTGGAGTTTGATATGACAAGAGACCAGACCGAATTGCTGGATTATTCCATCCATAATCTGGAGTGGAACCTTTTGGCTGCCATCTTTTTTACGGCAATGGTGCTGGTCCTCTTCTTGCGAAGATGGAGATTGGCTTTGCTGGTGGCATTGTCTATCCCCGTATCTCTAGTGATAACCTTGCTTTGTTTTAGGTTGGCAGGCATATCCATCAATATCATTTCCCTTTCTGGACTGATCTTGGGTGTGGGTATGATAGTGGACAACTCTATTATCGTGATAGATAATATCTTGCAGAAGCAAAGAGGCGGAGCAAAACTGGAGAAGGCGGTATGCAAGGGAACAGCCAGTGTCTTTGCTCCCATGCTGAGTTCGGTGCTTACCACTTGCAGCGTTTTCATACCACTGATATTCATTGGCGGAATGGCTGGTGCGCTCTTCTTTGACCAAAGCATGGGCATTACCATTGCCCTGTTCTCTTCCTTGGCGGTGAGTGTGTTGGTGTTGCCCGTTTATTTCTATGTATTGCATGTAAGGCAACATAAGGCACAGAATGTTGGGCAGCAAACGATGATGCAGCAAAGTAAGTTGCACCATATTATATATAGATGTTATGATCGAATGCATGCTTGGACTTTTGCCCATTTGCGTTTATGCCTTGTTTTGTCTTTGTTGGCGATACCGGGGCTTGTTCTTGTCTTTTGGGTGTCCGATAAGCGGCAGATGCCAGCGATGAATGCTTCTGATGGAATCATGTATGTGGATTGGAATGCTAATATCTCTGTAGAGGAAAATGACAGACGCATGGGTGAGGTGCTGAGGCTATGTGATGATCAGACCCAAACTTACACTTCGATGGTGGGTAGCCAGGACTTCATGTTGTTTCATACCAGGGAGATATCATCTTCAGAGGCATTGGCTTACCTGAAGGGGAAGAATGAGGAACTGTATGAGGAGTGCCAAAAGAAATTGCAAGCATGTATCTCTCAGAGATATCCTGAAGCTACAGTCTCCTTTGCTCCATCGGGCAATCTGTTCGATTTGATCTTCTCTTCCGGGCAACCTGAGCTATGCATCAAGTTGCAAGACCATTTGGGGCATCGTCCATCTGTAAATCAGACTGAGGCTTACGTAGATTCTCTTCGCAAGCATTTCCCATCTTTGGATATTCCATCTGTCGTGGTAGAGGACAATTTGGTGTTGGAGGCTGATGTGGAGCAGATGTCATTGTACGGCATCTCCTATGACCAGCTTTATGATAGGTTGCGCCAAATGACGGGCAGCAATGAGGTGCTGCGCATCCATCAGGGAGTGGTTTCCCAACCCGTTGTCGTGGGTGCTACTGTGGCTGATAGAAATACCTTGATGGCTGCGTCTATCAAAAATCAGGCTGGGGTGGATGTTCCCTTGCAATTACTTTTAAAAGAGAGGAAGGAGTCTGAATTCAAGCATTTGTATGGATCGGAAGAAGGTGAGTTTTACCCGATAGAGCTGAGTACGACCAAGGGGCATGTGAGTGATGTGCTGGACTTTGTGGCTCGCAGCAACCAAAAGTCAGGTGAGCTGAGGGCATCCGTTAGTGGTGATTATTTCCTGAGCCAGCAAGCCGTCCAGCAAATGGTTGGGGTCTTGTTGGTATCCGTCCTGCTGCTGTTCTTTATATTGGCAGCGCAGTTTGAGAGTTTGGTTCAGCCATTCATCATCCTCTCCGAGATAGTGTTGGATATTTTTGTGGTGTTGGTTATTCTGTATCTGTTGAGGCTAGCGATAGACCTGATGTCTATGACGGGACTTATCGTGATGGCAGGTATCGTTATCAACGACTCTATTCTGAAGGTGGATACCATCAATCGGCATCGCAAGAGCGGTATGCCTTTGTTTGAGTCAATTGTCAAGGCGGGCAGGAAACGGTTGTTGCCGATATTGATGACCTCGCTTACCACCATCTTCTCTTTAGTACCATTTCTCTCAGGTGGTTCAATAGGGGCTGACTTGCAGTTTCCTCTCTCGCTAACCATCTTGGTGGGCATGGTTGTGGGTACAGGAGTGAGCATCTTCTTTGTGCCTATTCTCTATTATGTAATTTATCGGAAAAGAAAGTAAAAAGTAACGATGAAATTATCTTCATTCTCTGTGATATTGACCTTTGTCATCTTGATGATAGTGGGTGCGGCTCTGTTGCCGTTGGTGGATGTGGGTACCGAGCCTCAGAACCAGCGGAATAATCGTCTGGTCATCAGGTGCGAATGGCCGCAGGTGTCGGCTAAGATTGTGGAGCAAAATCTGACGACGCCGATAGAGGGAATGGTTTCTGCGCTGAAAGGTGTGGAGCGTGTTTCCTCTCGCTCTTCCTATGGCAGCAGCGAGATTGTTGTTTGGACAAAGGAAAAGGTGGATGTTGCGGCTTTGCGATTCTCGGTTACTTCTCTGTTGCGCCAGTCGTATGCCAAGTTGCCCAAGGGGGCTGGCTATCCAATGGTGGAAGGTGGCGAGGTAACCGGTGGTGCGAGAATGCATCAAGAGCAACAGCTGCTTCTCACTTATCAGGTGAATGGTGATATGCCGCCCGAAATGCTGAAGAAGCTTGTTTCAGGAAATGTGGTGCGACGTTTGCAGTTGCTGGATGGTGTAGAGCGAGTAGAGGTGGCTGGAACCACGGATAAGTATGTGGAGGTGGGCTATGACCCGATGGCACTTGCTGCTTGTGGCATCACAAGCCAAGACTTGCAGGATGGAATCCGCAATTTCCTGGGAAAGGATGAGGTGGTTGGCACGATGCTGCATACCACTGCGGACAACAGGAAGGAGCGGATTGCTTTTCGATTGAAAACGGCATGCGATGGAAAGTCGCTTGCTGATGTTCCCATCAAGGTCAATGGCAATCGTGTGGTTTATCTCAATGATTTGGCTAGGATTCATGTCAAGCGATATGAGCCTTCTGGCTTTTATCGTGTGAATGGATTGAATACGGTATATGTGAATGTTTATGCAAAGCCTACAGCTCGCATCTTGCATCTGTCTGACCAGGTGCAAGACGAGATGGAGGCTGTCAAGGGTGAATTGCATCGTCTGTTGTATGTGCATTTGTCATACGATGTGGCTCAACTTCAACGAGAAGAAATGTCCAAGCTGATAGGGCGTAGCCTAGCCTCATTATTCATCCTGCTGCTCTTTGTGTGGGTCATTTATCGCAATGCTAGGTATCTTATGGTGGTGACATCGGCTTTGGCGGCTAACATCTTGATAGCCGTAATCATCTATTGTGCTTGTGGCATCAAACTGCATATTTATTCGTTGGCAGGCATTACGGTGTCGCTTGGCATTATCATCGATTCTGTCATTGTCATGGCCGACCACTATGCCTATTATCACAATCGGAAGGCTTTCCTTTCTATGCTGGCAGCGATGTTGACAACCATAGGCTCGCTTGTCATCGTCTTTTTCCTGCCAAAGGAATTGCAGGCAGACTTGTATGATTTCGCTCTGATTATCGTCATCAATCTGGTTGTTGCCTTGTTGGTGGCTCTCTTCTTTGTGCCTGCAGCCATGCAAAGATGCAAGTGCCAAGCTCCGAGCGTTTTTAGTGCCAAGCGCAGATGGGTGGTCTGTTGGAATCATTTCTATAGACGCTATATCTTGATGGCATCGCGCCGCAAATGCATAGTCTATCTCGTCTTGGTGTGGGCATTCGGCATACCATTCCAGGCTTTGCCTGAAGATTGGAAAAGTGCTACAACGGATAAATTGGCTTCTTGTTTTGGAGGGACGATTCAGCTCTTTGCTGATTATCTGAACGAGCATGAGCAGACAAGAAAAGCTGATGAGGACAAAGTGCTCCATATACAGGGATTGATGCCTGTGGGAGGCACAGCCGTGCGGCTGAACGAGAAGATGATCATAGTGGAGGAATTGCTGAAAAAATATCCGGAAATCAAGGAGTTTGTTACTCGCATAGATGGACGGCAAGGTGAAATCACGGTGAAATTCAAGAAGAATGTGCCTGTCGGTTTTCCTTATCGCCTGGAGTCGAAGGTGATAGGCAAGGTCATCACGATCGGGGGTGCCGATTGGAGTACCTACGGCATCAGCGAACGAGGTTTTAGCAATTCTATCAACCTGCAATATCGTGCTACCAAAATCAAGGTGTCGGGCTATAACTATGCCCGATTGTATCAGGTGGCAGAGAGCATGGCTGATTATTTGGGTAAGAATCCTAGGGTGCAAGACATTGCCGTGGAGACTCCTGGCTTTGAGAACCAAGAGGAGGAACTCTATATGCGGTATGACAAGGATAGGATGAGCCTTTATGGTGTTGAGGCTGGTGATGTGCATCGCAAGTTGGGCAGCTTGTTGCAGCGAGTGTATGTGGATTCTTATCGGGGCATGGCGCATCCTGCTGATGTTTATCTGGCTCCTGAGCCTCAGGTGCCTTATGATTTGTGGAGTATGGAGAACAGCCAGATGTTGGTAGATAGCAGCCAGGTGCTTCTCTCCGATGTCATGATGTTGCAGCGCCGTGAGGCTAAGGAAGTTATACCAAAAGAGAATCAAGAGTATGTGCTCAATGTGGCATTCAATATATTGGGTTCGTACACCTATTCGGCTGAGTATATGGATAGCGTCATGGCTCATTTCAATAGAAGCATGCCGATAGGTTTTCGTTGCGAGACGGCTGCCTATTACAATCCTATCAAGGAGAAGTCAAACTATTGGCTTCTCTTGGTGGTGGCAGTCTTGATATTTTTCATCTGCTCAGTGGTCTTTGAGTCTCTCTGGCAGGCTTGGGTTGTGGTGCTCATGATTCCTGTTTCCCTGATGGGGGCATTCTTGACCTTCGTATTGTTTGATGTAGGCTTTGGCAGTGGTGGCTTTGCTTCTCTTGTCTTGTTGAGTGGTCTCGTAGTGAATGCTTCCATCTATATACTTTGTCAATACAATTTGGTAGTTAAGTTGCGCAAGCGGGATGCCGTGTCGGCTTATCTCTGTGCCTTCAATCACAAGATTTTACCGATATTCTTGACGATAGTCTCTACCATCTTGGGGTTGTTGCCATTCTTTTGGGAGCGGGATGAGGAACCATTCTGGTTCTCTTTTGCCACGGGGGTGACGGGCGGTTTGCTCTTCTCCATCCCGATGCTGGTGTTCATCATGCCGCTATTGATGAAAATGAGAATGAAATGAGGCCATTACAATGAACGGATTTTTATCACTTGCAAGCATTATTTTACCCTATAAACATGAAAATTCCTAATTTAATGATAATTATCCAAATATTATTGTTTAGTTTACACTATTATGGAAACTTTTGTGTATCTTTGCAGCAGCTTAGCGGCACTCGGCCATTTGAAAGTAAGCTTTCATTGCGCTCGTTTGCATAAGCTGTGCACTGTCGTAAGGCTTCTTATAGAGAAAGCTTACGACAGGAAAGAATAAACAACAACTATAATAAATTATCAATAAAACCAATAAGCAATGAAGCAAATCATTTCAGCAGTATGAAGACATCCTCAGCGATGCCAACGATTATGGCATTCAGGTTATCT
>OIZF01000927.1_pt1 | contig 18625 bp, 15 predicted proteins | sample 1588471 | NCBI WGS metagenome assembly OIZF01 (sample SAMN03283279) | human gut metagenome | biome: human-associated habitat; material: feces | host: Homo sapiens | place: Peru | collected 2012
TTCCTCCTTGAATGTCTGGTTTATTTACTATATGTTTCTTCTTCGTATAATTGTTGTAACTTTCCCATAGATATTCTTTTCCTTGATGCAACCATAAATTCTACTATCTTTAGAATATTTCCGGCTGTCACCTAAAACAAAAACATATCCTTCTGGTAAGGTAACTGGAAAATCAATTCCACTGGCATAACGATCCGTATTTTCATAGATATCCTTTTCGTTCACATACGCACCATTTATCATGAGTCCATTTTGATCGATATCTACAGTATCCCCAGACACCGCAACGATACGTCTTACTTCTAATTCATTGTCTTGTTCAAAAACAATGACATCCGAAGCTTGCATATGTTGGTTGAGTCGATAATATAAAACAATATCGCCATCTCTAATAAAAGGATTCATATCCCTTCCTGATACTATATGTACTCCAAAAATAAATGAAAATATTAATAGAAAAATAAAAGCAATAACAATTATCTTAAATCCCAAAGCACCTAGTTCAATTAAAATCATTTTTGATGTATGCATTGGTTTTCTTTGACTTTTATTTGGCGAGTTTATTTTTTCTTTTGATGTATCTACTTCATTCAACTTTTAACACTCCTCCTTTATAAAAGATTATTTCCTTTATCGTTCTATTCATTATGCATTTAATTAATTATACAATAATTAATTTTTACCTGATTTTTATACCCCCCCCGTGTTATACTATTTATTAAATAACATAGAAAAAATATTTATACAATATTATTTATATTTTTTACAAATAAAATATGAATTAACTAAAAAATGTATATACAAACGTATATACAAAAAATATAGAATTTTAATGATAATTTTATTATTTATATCCTTATTATCATCATTTCATAGATTGACTATCGAATGACTGAGCCTCTTATGTATATATTATTAATTTAAAATATAGTATAATCCTAAAAAAAATGAAAGAAGTTTTTATGTTAGAAATTATGTTTACTACATCTAATCTAATAAAAGATCATGATAAAGGAGAATTTACTAAAAAGAAAAATCCACTAAGATATTATATTAATTATATTTATTTCATTACAGAAATCGATAAAAAAACTTGATTTGTCTTGTTTTACTTAAAAAGCAGGTTCTTCAACTTCACATCATGAAAGTTCAGATCCTGCTTTTCAAATTATTGCTTTTTCGGCATTTCTATTTATAAGTCTCTCGAATATTATTTCTTTTTCAAACGCTTAAAAATAACAATGGTTGCTAATGCTGCAACTGCTAATTCAACTACCCAGATACTTATCTTTGTCTGGTCACCTGTCTGAACAGCAGTGCCACTTGACGGTGTACTGTTTGGTTTTTTCTGAGAATTACCTTGCGAATTATCCTCGGTTTATCCTGTGGCATATCGGTATTGCCTGGCTTGGTATCAGTTATTGCCGGGGGTTCTGCTTCTGTGTCGTTTTTTATCATCACTGGTTCATCCGCAAGTGTGTTATTTTCCGTAATTACCGGTTCTGATTTCTCTACAGCATACGCAATGTTGCTTGCCCTAAAGACAATGCAAGCATTGTTGCAACCAAAAGAAGTTTCATTTTCTTCATATATATTCTTCATCTTCCTTTCATAGTTTTCTTATAATCATATTAAATTTGTACGCATTTGATATGTTTATAAATCAAGATTATCTTATCATACCCCCCCTTGAAAAAATGAAATCATTCATTCTTTTACGATCATCGGCGCATCAACTATCAATAACGGTCGCATAGAAAACATAAACAGAACAATCAAAACCATCAAGAGAAATGCGAATGGATATAAAAACTTTGAACGTTTAAGAGGTCGCATAATGTGGTGTGTAAACAAGCAGGGAAACATAATGCTTACTCAAAGAAAGGGAACAGAGTCATGAAAAAATATAGAGTGATTGTAGATAAAGATTATCAGACGTTTAATGAAAACTGCAGTATAAAAGGAACTGGAAGTCCTAAAAGACATAGCAACGAAAAGCTATATACCCTAGATAAACTTTTCGAATTAAGGAATGTAGATTTTTAGGCAATATAAAACCATGAGGTACCTCATTTGAAGTTTTCCCTCATGGTTTTTCATTAGCTCTATTTCAAAAATATCATGTTATTTCATAAAGCTTCTATTTTTTCTTTCTTAGAATTAGTAGTAACAATGAAAGCAAAAGTGCAATGACTATCAAGATTTTTGGATAGATTAGTTCTTTTTTTTCAACAATCTGTTTTCCATTAATATTTTTTTTATTTTCTTTTTCCTTTTTTTGTTTACTGTCATCTTGTAAAACGCTTGTTTCATCTTCATTTGAAGAAGTTTTATCTTCTGAAGATGTTGTTTTATTAGTATCAGTATCTTTTTTTGTTTCTTCATTTACTGATGCTTTTTGATTTGTTTTATTTGCTGAAATAATTTCTTTTTTTGTCTCTTCTTTACTTGAATTCTTGTCTGAGCTAACCTTATTTTGTTTACTTGTGTTTTTCTCATCACTATTTTTATCAGAATCATTTGGTTTATTTGTTATATCTGATTTATTCGTATCATTTTTTGAATCATTGTCTTTAGATGTATTTGAACTATTAGAACCGTTACCTGTATTGGAATTGTTTTCTTTCTTATCTGTTGTAAAAACAGTTTGTACATCATCTAAATTAATCTTTTGATTTTTTGAAGTAGCTCCTGTTAATTCTGTTACTTTTACCGTTGTATCCCCTTTAACATTTTTCTTAACTTTAAATGTAAAGCATACTGCATCAACTGATTCATTAATGGTTTTAGAATTGATCAATAAAATAAATTTTCCGTTATTTTCACTATACTGTGGTGTTTTTAATTTTTTTGATACCTGTTTTACTTTAACAAGTTCTAATTTATTTTGATCATAATCAATTTTACCAGAGAAAGCATCTAACCCATTTTCTACTTTAGGAAGATTCAGTGTTACTTCTACTGAATCTTTTTTTTCATTTAAATTTAAATGAGGTTTATCCAATGCGTAAATCATTGAAAAATGAGAAGATAGTATTAATACAAAAGTTGTTATAACTGAGATAATTTTTCTTTTCATCTTTTTCTCCTTCTTTTACCATTAATTAAGTGTTTTCTTGTTCATCATTGAAAGATCGACAATATCAATTTCACCATCATCATTCATATCCGATGCCATTGATTCTATTTCATTTTGAATCAACGTACGATCTAACAAGTGATTAATTAAAAGAGTTAGATCTAATTCATTGTGATAACTATCACCATTAATATCTCCAGTTACAACTAATGTATAACTTCTATCATTATCAAGAACAAGAATTGTTCCTGTTGAAATTTTATCAACTTCTTGACCATTTTTAATAAGTTTGAATTGTTTCGCATTTGTATTTAATTTTGATTTTAATTCTTCTAATGAAGTATTTGTATCAATATTTTTAATTACATCATCTTTAACAACATAATCATCTGATTTAACATATAAATCATCATCCACCTCAGTATCTTTAGCTGTAATCCATGTTACTTTTGCGGTAACATAACCAATATTACCTGCTTCATCTTGAATCATAAAAGTAAATTCACCATTTTTTGTAAAAGTATGACTACCATCTTCATCACCATTAAGCACTTTTACATTTTCTTTTGAAAAATCTTTTAAAGTTGCTTTCACCGCAAATTCTGTTTTTTCTGTAATATCATATTCTACTGTTGCAGTTGGAACTTCTTTATCGATCCATGAAACTTTGGCTTCGATTGTTTTTTCCTTATTATTTAAATCTTTATAAGTGAATGTATGTTCACCATTTTTATCAAATGTATATGTACTTTCACCAACAGCTTTAAATCCTGAAGGAAGTTGTAAAGTCGCTACAACATCTATATTAGTAAGTGAAGTTACTGAATATTCGATACTTGGATCTTTATATATTTTTGTTGTATCTTCATAATAATTGAATCTTCTTCCACTTACATATTTATTAGGTCCTTCGTGGTTTCCATAAGTTTCCGTTGCTTCGATTTTCACAAATTTTGCTGGAAGAGATTCATCTAAAACAAGTTCTTTTCTGGCGGTGTTATTTGCCATATTTGTTTTTTCTCCCGCTAAGGTCCATTCTTGCCCATCTAGACTAACATAAACCTTTGCTGATTTGATTCGACCATTGACACCATCAGCAGGATCATAGGTGATTTGTGATAAATATTTTACTTCATTAAAGCTTACGACATAGGTTTTATCTTTAGCAACTTGTCCCCACGTTGTATGCCATGTTGTAAATGGACTGGCATCGATCATATTTTTTGCAGCATATCCACCTTGAGAACTTCCAGAAGATACGTAAGAAATATCTTTAACGTAAACATATTTTTTCTCTTTATCGTTATTTTCAGTAAAGTTATATTCTGTACTATCTCCACTTAAATACACCCCATGTGCTCTGTATCGAGCAAGCACTGCTTGATTTCCTGTAATTCTCGTATCACTATCAAAAGCCTTCCATGTTTTTCCGTTGTCTATACTATATTCTAAAAATTCTGTTTTTCCAACAAAGGAATCTTCATCATCATTCATCGCAAGTGTTTTTGAAGAAATATTTTCACCTTCTAAAATATCAATCGTAAACACTTGATTTGATCCTGATATTTTAACTTGGATATCATTATCAGCAGTAATACTGTCGATTTGTTTTTTAGATAAAACAATTTTATGTTCTAATGAGGTTCCCCAAGTATTTCCCCCATCCAAACTATATTGAACTTGGAAATTATAATCATCATATTTTGAATTCATAACGATCATACCCGCATTTTCTCCATCAAAAGAGAATGAAGCTAAATCGACTTTGTCACTGCCTAGGAGTTCACGGGCAATTTCTCTACATGCTCCTGATTGTAATACTTCATTATCTGTCGCATTTAAAGCTTTATTCAAAGCTTCTGTTTTTAAGATATCAACTTCTAGTGTATCTTCTCTATTCAAATAAGGATTAATCACTCTTAATAAATCTGTCATAGCCATTGGATAGTAGGTATATGTTGAAATCACTCTTTTAGCGAATTCTAGCCAATTTGCACTTGTTACTTGATCACCTTTTTGTTTATAAAGATTAAGTATTGCTTCAAAACTGTCTAAATTGATATCTAAAACTTCTAGTGCTTTATTATAAACTTCTTCTTTTTGTGTTGCACTTTCATAAGAATTTGCAATCAAGTTATAATAAAGTGATTTTTGATAAGCTTCATAGTTATTTAAAGCAGCTTGTCCTAATAATTGATATCCACCGTTATTTCCTACATCCGATTTCACTCCATTACCTAGATCAACCTTTAATCCCATATGTGGACGTGTAAATGATTTATTATTCCAATTTAATAATAAACGTGTTCCATTTCCACCATACCATTTCGTCGAACTTTGTCCCCAACCAAAAATATTGTTTCCAATACTCCAGATACCTTTACCGTCACTATTTTGTGAATAAGTAAAATAAGATTCATGAGCTGGTTGATAGACACCTACTGTTGGTATTCCATAAACACGATTTAAGTTTTGTCCTAATCTTGAAATATTCCAACAAATACCTCCAGCTTCCATAACCATCCATGTTCTTGATGTTTTTGTTCCATCACTATTTAATCCATAAGGAATGTTATATTGACTTAATTGATATTTCTTATCGTATGTTTCTCTATTGTTTGCATCATAAAGTTTATCTTGAGCATAGTTTGGTGAAACATAATTCATATAATTATAAGGGTTTAGAGCTTTATTGAGATCCGTTCCATGACGTGATTGCGAGTAATGTCTTAACCAATAGATTTCATCATTACTAATAGAATCATTCATTACCATTCGAATAAGTTCCATGTTGTATGTACTGAATTCATCTTTTCTAGCAAACAGACCTGAATCGTATAAATCTTTTATAATTTCATATCTTTTTAAAGCATCATAGGAATTCGGTTGCATATTGAAACTCAACGGTGAACCGTTTCTATCTGTACTATAAGCAATTGCTAAGGCAATCATCATCTTTTTATAAACGTCACCTTGTGTTTGATCATTAAGATCATCTTTGTGCTTACTATATAAATCTTTTAATAGACTAACACATTTTAAAGAATCTCCTACATTTCCAGTTTCAATAAATAATTGTAGGTTTTCTTGGTCATTAAAAATCCATTTAATAGCTTCTTTAGCTTCACCAGTATCATCGTCTTTGATACTGTTTTGTAAATTCCAATAACCCATGCGATTGACAAATTCTCTTTTTAATACTGTATCGAAATGATTTTTATAGTTTTCTTCTACTGTATTTTTAGAAAGAATTTCATCATAGTAAGATACCTTTTTAATATCATTAAAAAGTTCTGATGAAAGATCATAGTTTTCTTTTACAATTCGCGAATCTGCATAAACAGCATGATCTACCGCATTTGAGCCATTTTTATCTGCATATAATCTTAAATATTTATAATCTTTAATATTTAAATTTACATCTAAGGCATTGTCTTTTGAAGTTACTGGATCTGATTGATAAAGTTTATCCCACGTTGTTCCATCCTTTGAAGCAGAAATTCTAAACCTGACTTCTCCTAGACCATTTTTAGAAGCATCGACTCCCATTTTAGAAACAAATCGGGTATATGTACCTGAAAAACCAGAAACATCATAGGTAAGTTGTGAAGAAGCATGCGCCCCCATCCCTTTACTGAAATAGACCCTTGTTCCATCAATTAATAAACTGATTTGTCCATTTTCAATATTCTTGTCTTTTTTGATTTCTCCCCATCCTGCATAAGACCAATTATTTTCTGTAATATAATCTAAATCAGAAAGATATTTATAGTCTTCGCTTTGGTGAGCAGCCATAACAACAATATTTTCTTCATCTTTTGAAGAATCCTGAGCACTGTTATCTTCATCTTTACCGGTGTTTTCATCCATCACTAAGCTTTCATTACCAGTGTTTTCATCCATCACTAAGCTTTCATTCGTCGTTTCTTGAGTTTCTTGTCCACCATTTTCTATTGCATAGGAAGAAACTGGACATACTATTTGAAACAACACAAATAAAACTAAAATACTACTTATTACTTTCCTTGATTTTTTTCTCATCCATTCATCTCCTTTACCGAAAGCAAATAAACTTATAAACTTGAGTTTATCTGTCCCATAAATCTATAAAAAATACTCTTTGTCGATTTCATTGTCTGTTGCTTTACATAAAGGTTTCATTTCCATTAATAAAAAAAGGTAAAGATCATCTCAAACCCAACTTTTCTCTAATTCAACTAAATTCTTTTCGACTTAGATATTTTTTCTACTTAGGTGAGTTCTCTATATTTTTAATAGTCCTTCTTTATTCAACAATTATTTATCATTTATTAAATTAACAAGACAATGATTTGTTATTGTTTCACTTTCTATATGCACCCCTCCTCATTATCTTCTATCTAACAAATAGCATATCTTTATAATTTTAACAACAATATTTGTATTTTTTACAAAATGAGTAGGAATTCACTAAAAAATGTATATACATTTGTATATGCGAAAAATTTAATTTATTGTTTATATTGACACCTATCTATATAATTGATAACATGTGAAACAATTTAAAAGAAAGGTACGTTTCTATGAAAAAAATTGATACAATCAATATTCTCTATTACTTATTTTTAGTTATAGCACTTATTTTATTGATCTTATCCCTCTTTTTTAATGACAACAATCATGGTTTATTAGTAGGCATTATCATTATTGGTCTTGCTGTTTTAAAAAAAATTAGATAAGAAATCAATTGATTTAAGAATCAACGAAGGAAGGTGACTAATAATAGCACTTTTACTCATCGCAATCGTTATAATATATGGTATTTTATTATACTTACGTTATAAAAACGATAATCCTAAAATAAATATTGCGATTAATTTAATTCAAGGAATTTTATGAATTATTCTTCTTGTCGATAGCTGGCAAAATACACATTTAATTTGGAAAACTATTTATTGTTTGCTTGCTGCTATTTCGTTTTTTATTGCCTTTAGAATTATCTTTAAATATATGAAAGGAGGCTATCATGATGTTATTTAAAAATAAATACATCTCCCTAGGATTAATCATTTTAATAATTGCAATTGAATTACGTAGAATGTCAAATTTAAATAGCTCAATTATTGCTGCTGTATTTGGAATTTCATTTGGGATTTTAATGTTTGGTTTATTTAAACAAAGAAAGAAATTATAGTTCATTAGCTTTATCGAAAAATATAATAAATTATTGGTCTTCTTTTTTTAAGAAAACTACAAAGCTATTCTTTATACATTTTTAGATTTATACAAATATACTAGCTCCTATATTATTTTCATAATTGATACAATAAAAAGAACAACTCTTCCGTTTTTACGGGTTCACTGTTCTTTTTTTATTTCTTTATTGACATCATTGTATTTTCTTTTAGAAAATATCTGTCAATTATTTTTGCAAGAACATGAAGTATCTTAATAAAACTATTCTCATGGATTATTTGGATTTATTTCATTATGAGGATTATCAGTCCACAATGAACTAATATTATGCTTTACGGCAACATTTGGTAAAAGTAACTTATAAGATAATACAGCAAATATTATATACTTAGACCTCATGTCTCGTTGTTTATATCTCAAAACAAGTGTTAAATAAAAAGAAAAAACTTCAACAAGTAATTAAAATTATTTGTTGAAGCCATTTTTATACAACATCTTTCAACTATAAATGACATTTTATCTATTAATTGATGAAGCAATTTTATGATAAGTATGTCTTTTACCACGAATCGCAATTGATAAAGCCATAATATTTTCAGGTAAAGCAATACCACAGAATCCTGCATCCCCAATGTGTTGGATATCAATACCACATCTTTTATTCAATAAAGCAATTTCACGAATTGTTCCTTCATCAGCCCCTTCTTGGCTTGTTCCAATAGCACTTAATGATAAAGCCCCATGAGCTTTAATATAGCGACATGCTTCTGTCACTTCTTGTTCAGATAAACCTGGAACCGTATTTACAGCTGGCATTAAAATAACATCTGCCCCTGCTTCAATAAATTCTTTGATACTATTCATATCGACAATTGGTTCATCAATTCCTGCTGCATGCATTTTTCCGGCAATAATTAATCCTTTAAAATATTTTTTAGCTTCTTTAATTGCTTCACAAATTGAATGATTTGAAACTCCAACACCTGGATTTCCAGTTAAACAAATAAAGTTAAATCTTAATTCTTGTGCTTTAATATAAGTTTCCTTTCTTGCTTGTCTACCTGTAGAAATCACACGTCTTTCTTCCATTAATTCAGCATCTAAATCTACCGGTTCAAGATTACATCCAATTGGACGACCTACGATTTCTTTTAATTTTTCTACTGGATTATCACATTCTGGTAACCCTTTGATTACTGGGTTATTACAATCAAAACAGTTTAATAAAACCATATCACTCCCAAATGAAACTGCAAGTTCTGCATTGGTAAGATCTCCTAATAATGGTTCAATTGCGACAACTGTTTCTGTCATCACTGTTCTTCCTTCACTGGCAAGAATGGCTTGTTTTAATTCTTGTCCATCCATTTTCATCATTTCACTACTTGTACAACTTAATAATCTTTTCATTCCTTAAAACCTTCCTTTTCACGATTCTATTATCCTATATGTATATACAAGTGTCAATTATTGATTGTCAATTTGTTCCTGTAATTCTAATAAATAAAGATAACGTTCATTTTTTTCATCGATTTGTTTTTGTAAGTCATCTCTTTGTCTAGAAAGTTCATCGATTTCTTTAAAGTCTGTAACACCATTCATTTGTTCTTCAATTTGATTTAAATTTGTTTCTAAATTCATAATGACATCTTCAATTTCTTCAAATTCTTTCTTTTCCATATAAGTCATTTTGATTTTCTTTTGTTTACTTTGTTTATAAGCTAAAGCTCCTTGGCTTTTTTCTTTTTCTTCTTTAGTTGAGGTATCAAGATTTTGACTATAGCCCCCATTAACATATCTTAAATGTTGATTTTGTAAGATAAACAATCCATCACAAATACGATCCAAGAAATAACGATCATGACTCACTGTAATAATGATTCCTTCAAAATTATCTAAATAATCTTCCAAAATGTTTAATGTATCAATATCTAAATCATTCGTTGGTTCATCTAAAACCAAAATATTTGGCATCATCATTAAAACACGTAATAAATAAAGTCTTCTTCTTTCCCCACCCGAAAGACGAGAAATAGGCGTATGTTGTAACCGAGCATCAAACAAAAATCTTTCTAACATATCTTTCGCTGAAAGTCCTTGTCCATCTACTTTAAAATCATTCGAAATTTCTTGAATAAAATCAATTACTCTTTTATTCATTGGAAGATCATCATAACCTTGTTTAAAATACCCAAAGCGTACCGTTTCTCCTATTTCGACATAGCCCGTATCACTCTTTAAACTTCCTGTAAGAATATTAAGTAAAGTTGATTTTCCTGTTCCATTATCGCCTAGTATTCCAATACGATCATGTTGTTTAAACATATATGAAAATTCATCGAAGAGTTTCTTTTGACCAAAACTTTTAGAAATTTCATGAAGTTCTATTGTTTTTTTACCAAGTCTTGAAAAAGTATGAATCATTTCTACTTTTCCTTTAACTTCAACGTCTTTTACTTTTGATAATTCTTCAAATCTTTGTAGACGATCTTTACTTTTTGTTGTACGCGCTTGTACTCCTGCACGTACCCATTCTAATTCTTTCTTTAAAAAGAGTTTTCTTTTTCTTTGCGAAGAAAGTTGTGTTTCTAAACGAACTTGTTTAAGTTCTAAGTATTTTGAATAATTGGCTTCATATTTGTAGATTTGTCCATGATCTATTTCAATAATACGATTAACCACTCTTTCTAAGAAATAACGATCATGGGTAACCATTAATAAACCTTTAGACCATTTGATTAAAAACTTTTCTAAATATTCAATCATGCCATTATCTAAATGGTTTGTCGGTTCATCTAAAATAAGGAGATCACATGGTTTTATTAAAGCAATCGCTAAAGCAACTCTTTTAAGTTGTCCTCCTGATAATTCCTTAATTTTTTGATTTTCATCTAAAATACCAAACTTTCCTAATTGTGCTTTAATTTCAAAATCATGAACATCTTTGGTATCAATTTGTTTATAGACTGTTTCCAAAACACTATCATTTTCGTCATAGTGTGGTGTTTGTGGTAAATAATTGATATGGATATCTTTTTGATAACTGATTTTACCTTGATAATTTTCAACACCCGCAATCATCTTTAAAAGTGTTGATTTTCCTGTTCCATTAACACCTAAAATTCCGATTTTATCTTTATTTTCTATATGTAACTCGACATGGTCAAGTATACATTTTTCTCCATTATATTTTGTTAAATCTGTCATTGACACTAACATTTTTTATCACCCACGACATCATACCACATAAATGAAGAAAACGCGACTAATCGCGTTTTCCCTTAATATACTTTATCACCAGTAAAAAAATCAATAATAAAGCAAGTCCCATAAAAGTAAGCCATAGCGCTCCATTAGATTCATCACCTGTTTGAACATTTTGTTTTCGAACTGTTTTGACTGGTGTTATTTTTTCGTTTGTTTGCTTGATTTCAGATTCTTTTTCATCTTGTTTAGGTTCTTCTTTAGAGTCATCTTTAGAATCATCTTCTTTTATTTCTTCTTTAATAACACCGTGAGCTGCCTTTGCTTCTAAAAAATGATAATCTTTTTGTCCTTCTATTAAAGATAAATAAAGATGTTCTTTGTCATCTCCATTCCATCTTTGTTGAAGACCATCATCATACCAACCATCTATAGAATGTTGACAATCATCTAAAATCCAATCATTAGAAACAAATGATAAATGAACCGTTCCACCTTCCTCACTATAAAGATCATCACCACTTAAACGGGCATGATTGTTATAAAGAGTCGTATGGAAGAGTGTAACTGTTCCAGCGTTATAAATACCTCCTCCTTTTCCAATACAGCATGTTTGTAAGCTTTCGCCTTGTTGATAACCTCCATTATGAGTAATAACTGTTTGCCTACCTAAATACAAATTACCATAATTTGAAATACCGCGTGTATAGTTATTGGAAATAGTTACTTTGGCTCCATCTTCAAAAACAACATCATCTAAATTTGGATAGAGAAGAATTTTTTGAGCATTTTCGTACCATCCATAAACCCCAAAATTCAAAGCAGAAGTTTGTGCATAATATTTGTCTTCATCATCGCTTGCTTGATAATTTATCCCATTATATTTAGCTTCTAGACTTCCTCCGTTTTTAATGGTTATCGTACGTTTTTTTCTACCTTGGCTTAAAAGAGCACAGTTTTTATTTTCATTCATTTTTAAAGATGATGTTTCATCTACGTAAAGGTTATTTTCACTATACATGTTGTAACCGACATCATTTTTTGAAAATGATACATTTCCCTGATGAGTAATTGTAAGGTTTCCTTTGACCATTGCTTGATTTAAACAATTTTCAACACTAAGCGATGAATGATCAACAAAAATATGGAAACCAGTTATCCCATTTGATTCAATGACATGATCAATTGTATAACTTGAATCATTTTTTATATTTAAGTTTCCATAAGATTCTGCCATCATTGATGTATAATTCATCTGATTTAAAGAAACTTTTGAATGATCCACATTAATTATTGAATCCTTACTTGCATAAATTCCATGACCAACAAAAGTGACATTAGAATCATTGATAAACTCTAAAACACCTTGACTACTTAAAACAACAGACCAGGTATTATTTCCATTTTGATACGTATTATCAAAAAGAACACGACATTGATTAAATGTTAGTGTTGATTGAACATTTAAACGTCCCTGACTTTCACTATCATTTGTTTGACTTTGTAAAGGCACTGTAATTTGATGATGATTTCCAATAATTTCAACATCTTTATTAATCGTTCCTATATCTAAAGTAACATCCTCCATCAAATAAATAGGCCCTTTTTGATTTCCTGTTAAAACATCTTCTAGGGCTGCTTGAAATGTTTCATAATTTTGATCTTGGATTCTTGCTTCTACATTCATTGCTTTTACTTGAAAAGAGAAACAAAAGAAACCAATCATCATGCATAAACTCATTTTTATCCATTTTTTCATTAGTATTCCTCCTTTTGCTTTTCCATCATAAAAAGCTCTAAAAATAAAATTTGTCAGTTTTTTTCCTTTCATTAAAAAAGTGATTTAGACTATTTAAAAAAATTGTTGTAATAAAAAAAATCCTGCTTTTCTTTGAAAAAAGCAAAAGAAAAAAGAAGATTAAACATGTAATCTTCTTTTCATCAAATACATTATTGAAAGTGATATTAAAACAATCACGAAATAAGGATAAATCACTTGTTCATCACCTGTTTTAACCGCTTTTTTCGTTGTTTGTTTTGTTTTTGTGATATTTCCTTGTGCCTTTGGTGTTTCTTGTGCCTTTGGTGTTTCTTGTGTCTTTTCAGGTTCTACTGTTTTATAAACAGTATAACTTACTGTTGGATTTAGAAAATCTTCAACCCCTTGTTCTTTTCCTTGACTATCAATTGGATGAAGCGTTGCTTGGTTATTGGTTTTTAAGTTATCTTTATTCAAATGCCCATCTTCATCATAAAACCCATAGTTCCCTGCCACTTTTTGTGGATTTGCAAGTTGTAAAGTATATATAAGCTGTACAAGATCAAACTGTGTCACTGGTACGTTCATTTTCCAAATAAAATATTCTTGCTTTCCAGGGTAGTAATAAAGTTCATAAGCATACCCTTTTTCTTGTTTATCAAAACCATAATGATAACTTTGATCATTAATAACTTCTGGTAAATATTTGTTGTTTCCAACCATCATGTAAAATGAATTGATGTCATTTATAAAATCAAACTCATATTCATTTCCATAATTATCTTTACCTGATCCCATATAATCTTCAACGTAAGAACCTTGATCTAATAAATAATAAATATCATTTTGAATACTTTCAAAAGAGACTTCTTTTTGATTTTCTAAATAGTCCATAAAAGAAAAAGCCCACGGATAATTTCCTTCACTATTCCCTTTTAAGGCATAACAATGATATCCCTCATCTTTCATACTTTCATACGTGCTATACGTATAATAAAGTGCTTTATCAACAGAATTTAAATACTCTTTAGATTGATCGACAGGAGTTGTCTTTGTCGGTGTTGTTCCATAAGGATAATCATACGTATTTCCTTGACTTTCCAACTTTGTTTTTACATCATTCAAATACGTATTCCAATCAGGAAGAGTTTGTCCATATTTAGAGCTAAAGTTATCTGGTCCAGCCCAAGAAAGAATACTTCCATCATTTTCAAAAGACCAAGCCGTTACTGTTGGTTCTTGATTGTACATATAAGTAATGCCATCACTGACAAAGATCATATATTTGCGTTTAGCTTCCACCTCTTGATCTTGATCCAACATTTCTTTTCCAGCAAGTAACCCCGCATGACAATTTGTTCCGGAAGTAATATTTTTTCGAATAGCTACTTCAATTTGATCAAATTGACTTGAAAGATCAAACCATGATGATACATTAGCAATTTTATTAAAAATCACAATTCCCACTTTCACTTTAGCGTCTGTTTTATCAATTTGCATTTTTAGTTTTTCCAACATTTCTAATGCTTGATCTTCAACTTGTGCACTTGTAGATTTATCTAAAACAAAAACAACATCGCTTTCAAGCTTTTCACTTTTAGAGGGAAGGGAAAGTGTTACTTTTGTTTGATATTTTTCATCAAGTGGTGTTGCTGTTTTAGATTTTGAAATATCCCATTGATTTTCTTTAGCTTCGATGGGAACACTCATAAAAAAAATACTTAATATTGCGGTTAAAAAGCATAATAATTTCTTCATTTTTTCCTCCTTTCGTTTTTATCCTAAAAAAAACAGCAAGGAAAAAATGTCGATTAAATGAATCATGTATATTTATCTATTTTTATTTAAAAAAATAAAATAGATATTTGTTCAACAAGCTCATAAAAACACCCTTTTTAAAATATTTTAGAGTTCATGCAAAATACATAATTAAAGCCTATAATCACTTCATCAAAGTAAGGAGAGATATAAATGAAAGAAAAATTTATACAATTTATGCAAGGAAGATATGGTGTTGATACTTTAAACAATCATGCTTTGTTTTTAGTCATTGCCCTTTTTGTCCTTAACATATTTTTTAACAATAGAATCATAATGTTACTTGGCTATCTTATTTGGTTTATTGTCATCTATCGTATGTTTTCAAGACAAACGTATAAGCGTTATCAAGAAAATGAAAAATATTTAACAGCAATCAAACCTGTTCAACAATTCTTCAATCTTCAAAAGAAAAGAATGTCTGATCGTAGTCACAAATATTATCGTTGTCCATCTTGTAAACAAATGGTAAGACTTCCTAAAGGAAAAGGAAAAATTATTGTGACATGTCCTAGCTGTCATCATAAATTTGAAAAGAGAACTTAATTATGTTTGGCTATGTCGTTATTAACAAACCTGAATTAAAGATCAAAGATTTTGATAAATATCAAGAATATTATTGTGGCTTATGTCAATCTTTAAAACAAAATCATGGTCGACGTGGACAATTGACTTTAAATTATGATTTAAACTTTGTAGGAATCTTACTTTCAAGTTTGTATGAGCCAGAAGAAAAGCAGTATTGGATTCGTTGTCCAATACACCCTTTTCATAAAAAGAGTGTACGTACAAATCAATACATGGATTATGTCAGTGATATGAATATCATCTTGACTTATTTTAAATTAGAAGATGATGTTTTAGATGAAAACTCTTTAAAAAGTCAATCATTCAAACAGCTTTTAAAAAAAGATTTTCAAAGAGTAAAGGAAAAATATCCTAAAAAAGTAGATACAATTAAATATCATTTAGATCAAATCCATGTATTAGAACAAAAGAATTGTTTGGATCTCGATGAAGTCTCTGGACATTTTGGTCATATCATGGCAAGTATTTGTGTTTATCAAGATGATATTTTTAAGGAAGATCTTTATCAAATGGGTTTTTATTTAGGTAAATTTATTTATTTGATTGATGCTTTTGAAGATGTTGAAGAAGATATCAAAAAACAAACCTATAATCCATTTAAAGAAAAATTCAAAGACGAACATTTTCAAGAAGATTGTTTTCATCTTTTAGAAATGATGATTTCAAATAGTAGTTTTTATTTTGAAAAGCTTCCTTTAATTGAAAGTGTTGAACTTTTACGAAATATTATCTATAGTGGTATTTGGACAAAATTTGAACTGATTAAAAAGAAACGAATGGAGGAAAAATCATGAATCCTTATCAAATATTAGGAATATCCCCTAGTGCCAGTGATGATGAAGTCAAAAAGGCTTATCGTACCCTTTCTAAAAAATATCATCCAGACGCTAATATTGGAAATCCTCATCAAGCAGAATATACAGAAAAATTTAAAGAAGTCCAAAATGCGTATAAAACCATTATGGATGAAAGAAAAAGAGGTTTTAAACAACAAAGCTATGGTAGTCAAACAACGGGAACAAGTGGTTATCAATATCAAGGAAATGATCAGGAAGCTTACCAAGAAGCTAACGGATTTATTCAAGGTAGACGTTATCAAGAAGCTTTGAATGTTTTAAATCAAATTCAAAATAAAACAAGTATATGGTTTTATTTAGCTGCCATTGCAGAAAATGGTTTAGGAAATAATATTCGCGCACAGGAATACGCTCAAACAGCCCTGCAAATGGAACCAATGAATATGCAATATATTTTATTACTAAACCAATTACAAGGAACCTCAAGACAATATCGTCAAACGAGTCAACAATATGGAAACCCTGCAAGTATGATGAATTGTTGCTATTCTGTATTATTGTTGAATTGTATGATGTCTTGTTGTTGTGGTGGCGGATATCATTACCCTATTTTATGTTGTTAGAAGGAGAAAATTATGGCAAAAGTTATTGGGATTGACTTAGGAACAACGAATAGTTGTATGGCTTTTTATGAAAATGGAAAAGCTAAAATTATTGAAAATAAAGAAAATCAAAAAACAACACCTAGTATTGTTGCTTTTGATAAAGATGGAAAGAAACTTGTTGGAGAACTTGCTAAACGTCAACAATCAATGAATCCAAAACGTACGATTTCATCTATTAAAAGAGAAATGGGACAAAATTATCATGTAGAAATCGATGGAAAAAAACTTTCTCCACAACTTATTTCTTCAATGATTTTACAAAAATTAAAAAATGATGCAGAAACTTATTTACAAGAACAAGTAACACAAGCTGTTATTACAGTCCCTGCTTATTTTAATGATGCTCAAAGACAAGCAACAAAAGATGCTGGAAAAATTGCAGGATTAGAAGTTTTAAGAATTATTAATGAGCCAACAGCTGCCGCGCTGGCTTATGGTCTTGAAAATGCTTATGGTCAAAAAGTAATGGTTTTTGATTTAGGTGGTGGGACTTTTGATGTTTCTATTATCGAAATTGGTAATGGTGTTATTGAAGTTTTATCAACAGCTGGTGATAACCATTTAGGTGGCGATGATTTTAATAAAGCTATTTGTAATTTTGTCATCGAAAGCTTTTTAAAACAAGAAGGTATTGATTTAACAAAAGATACAGTTGCTTATAGTCGTGTTTTAGAAGCCAGCGAACAAGCTAAAATTGAACTTTCAAGTCAATCAAGTACCCTTATTAATTTACCATTTATTTATCAAGATACAAATGGACCTAAAAACTTAGAAATCACACTTACAAGGCAAAAGTTTAATGAGCTTACAAAAGGACTTATTGACCGTCTCGTTTTACCAATGCAAACAGCTTTAAACGATGCCAGACTGACCCCACAAGATCTTAATAAGATTATCTTAGTTGGTGGTTCTTCACGTATTTTAGCGGTTCAAGACAAAGTGAAAGAAATTACAAACATGGAACCAAGTAAGTCATTAAATCCAGATGAATGTGTCGCTTTAGGAGCCGCAATCCAAGCTGGTAAATTAAGTGGTGAAATGGTCTTATATGGTGAAGAAAATGATGTTCTTTTATTAGATGTCACACCTTTAACACTTTCTATTGAAACTGTTGGTGGTGTTGCTACACCTCTAATTCCAAGAAATACAACGATTCCAACGAGCCATAGTCAAGTCTTTACAACATCTGCCAACTTTCAAACACAAGTAGAAATCAATGTTTTACAAGGCGAAAGACCGCTTGCTAAAGATAACCAATCTTTAGGAAAATTCAAACTTAAAAAAATCAAACGTGCCATGCGCGGTGTTCCACAAATCGAAGTCACTTTCGATATTGACAGTAATGGAATCGTTCATGTTTCTGCTAAAGATCTTGCCTCTGGAAATAGTCAAAGTATGACTATTGAAGGTTCTTCTAAAATGTCTGATAGTGATATTGAAGAAGCCATCAAACAAGCTAAAATGTATGAAAGCCAAGACCAAGTTACAAAAGATAATATGCTTTTAAAAAATGAAGTAGAAACTCTCATTATCAATGTTC
>OIZF01000931.1_pt1 | contig 18557 bp, 16 predicted proteins | sample 1588471 | NCBI WGS metagenome assembly OIZF01 (sample SAMN03283279) | human gut metagenome | biome: human-associated habitat; material: feces | host: Homo sapiens | place: Peru | collected 2012
AGATATGAATAAAATGTTAATTTATGCATTACAAAAAGAAGAAGGTATTCCTAAAGCTTCAGCAACAGGAACATGGGGACCATCAACAATTAGTAAATGTCCAAGATTAGAATTAGGAAAATCAAGTAATGTAGTTAAATTAGTTAGATATGCGTTAGTATGTAATGGAATTAGTGTAAGTACTTCATCAAAGACATATGATTCAACGTTAGATGCAAAAGCAACACAGTTTGCAAAGTTACTTAAATTAAATAAAAAAAGCAATGTGATTGATTATACAATCATCAAATCATTGTTAAGTAGTAATGGAGATCCAAATAGATCCGCAAAAGGATGCGATACTTCTACAAGATTAACAATTGATCAAATTAATCTTATTAAAAATTCTGGATATACTCATGTAGGGCGCTATTTAACTAATACCCCGGGTGGAACATTGGATAAAAAATTAACAAGAACAGAATATAAGAATATTGTTAATGCAGGATTAAATTTATTCTTTATTTTTCAAGAATATGGAAATAAAGCAAGTAAATTTACTTTGAACTCTGGAACAGAACATGCTAATAGAGCACTTAATGCAGCTTTATCTTTAGGAGTTCCCAAAAACGCAGTAATTTATTTTGCAGTTGATTTTGATGCAACAGATTCTGAAATTTCGAAAAATATTATTCCATATTTTACAGCAATTAGAAATTCAGAATGTTCGTCATATTATAATATAGGTGTTTATGGAACAAGAAACGTATGTTCTAGAATTAAAAAATCTGTAGGATTTGACTTTTATTTTGTATCAGATGCATCGTATGGATTTAGTGGAAATTTAGGATATACAATGCCTGATTCATGGGCATTTGATCAATTCAAAACAGATATTACTTTATCAAATAGTACAACATCTGTAAATATTGATAAGGTTGCTGTTTCATATAAAGATAATGGCGTTTCAAACATGAAAATTACAACAGAAAATGTTGTGAAAAATTTTTTATCTGCACTTAAAATGTCTGATTTATTTAATGTAAAAATTGATTATGAAAAAGACCAATTAGTTTTTTTACAAGGTCCAGATTCAATTGGTAATTACATTTCTTTACAATTAAAACATGATGTTTCTTATGATAGTTCAGCAAGCGGGACTTTAAATATTGTAGAAGGCGAAATTAAGGGATCATCTTTAGATGATTTAACTGTTGACTTAAAAGTTAATGATGATGTAAAAGCTGAAATAAAAGCTTCAGTAAAAGAGGTAGTGGTTACAATTAATCATGGTTCTTTAAGCTTTAGTACTCAAAATGTTGCAGATAGATATTCTAAAGGAGCAATTTATGTTTATACTATTACAGCTCCAGTAATTGATGATAAAGGATTAACTAGCCATGTTAAATTAATTTTAACTGTAAAAGTAGCACAAGATCCACAATTGGATTTTGCATATGATACTTTATCAGAAAAAGATATGGCTATAGCGAGAGCTTTTTATACAGTTGCAATTATATTTGGTTTATCTGTAACGGCAAGTGTAGGACTTTCACTTATTGGTAAAGTATTGGAAGGATATGGCCTTCCTCAAACACCAATAGCCGTATTTAAACTTTGTAAACTAATTGCTAGTTAATATAGAAAGTGGTTATTTGTTAATAGCCACTTTTTTATTGTTAGGATAAAGATTTAATGAAGATGTTTAAATAATAAAAATATTTACTTTTGTTGATAATATAGATAAATAGTATTAGTATATTTTATATAAGAAGGAGAGAATGATGCTATGAAAAATGAAATTATATTTAGTTATAGATTGATAAAGTTAATATATTATTTAATTGCGCTATATGTTGCAATAACCTATGTAAATGAAATAAGCAAAGCAATATGCTATATTTTAATTTTGGTATTGATTTTAGGATGTGCTATGTATATATATTTAATAATAGTTTATAAAATTTATAGTAAAAGTATAAATTTGGAAAAAAATATAAAAAAAGTAAATGATGCGATATGTAAAATAAAAGGAACATTGATTAATAGTTATTTAAAGAAATTATATTGTGATTTATTAGAAGCATCAAATCATACAGATGAATTTTATGATTTTTTTGAAAAAAATAAAGATTTAATTTTTGGAGAAAAGAGCTATGCTTTTTGGTATACAACAAAATTATTATACTATTATGATCGACAAGAGTATAATAATTATTTAGAACTATATAATTCTAAATTAAATAGTAAAATAAATAGTAACCTTTCTGAAATTATATACTATATTATAAGCGAAGAATATGATCAAGCTTTGGAATTATTGAAGAAAGCGATAAAAGGACAAAAGGGATTGGGGTACATTATGTGCCTATACTATAAAATTATATGTTTAGAAAAGTTAGATAGAGAAGTTGAATTAAATGAAGCTGTTGGAGAAATCTCAAAATATAGTAGTGAAATTAAATATGTTAAAAAGATAAAAGAAAAATATTTGGCTGATTAATGGTAAGCAGCAAATAAAATAGTGGATAGAAGTATAGTAAATCATCAATAATGATTATAGTAGTTTTAGAAAACTAAAATTACTATATTAAGTGCCCAATTTTACTATACGATGATGGTGAGATTATGAATGTTTAGAGTATCGATAATAATATTAAAACAAAGTAATGGGTGAAGACAGTAAAAGAATCCAAAGAAACTGGATTGGTCCTTACCTTGGCGTAAACAGATAAAAGAAGTACTTGAAATAAAAGTCGACTAAATTGATTGTCTTGTCAATTTAATCGCCTTTTTTAAATACGCTATTTTATTTGGTGTTTACTTTTATTGAATATAATCAAAAATAAAAAGACGGATAAATGTACATATCTGGTATGCCACTTGTGTCATATTAGGACGTGTTATGACTAAGCACTTGATAAATACTATAAAAAAATATTAAATGTAGCTATATAAAGTAAGCGCCAAATAAAATAGTGGGTGGAAATATAATAAATCCTCATTGATTGTTAAACCGCATACTCTACACACAATAAAATAAAATATAACCGCAAATTAAAATAATAAACAAGTGGAAAATGTGCTCCTTGAAACGGCATAACATTCCACCTGTTTTTATCAGACATTTATAGTATGATTATCATGTAAAAATATTTATTTATTCAAATAAAATACATAGTATTTGTATTCTATGAAAGAAAAATGTTCTATGTGCTAATAATCTTTTAATACAATAGTAAATAAGTTATATTCATAATATATTAGTTATTAGAGGGGAGTTAGTAATGAAAGAAAAAAAGAAATGGATTATTGGAATTAGTGTATGTGTCTTATTATTAGTTTCTATATTTTTTATAGTTGATCATGGAAAAAGTAATGAACAGGTTGTTACGGAATATTTTGAATTTTTAAAGAAAAAAGATTATAAGTCGATGTATCAAATGTTGAATCAAAAAACAGTGTATACACCAAGTCAAAAATACTTTGTTGAAAAATATAAAGAAATTTACGATGGTATTGGTGCAAAAAATATTCAAGTTCAAATATTAGAGGATAAAGACGATGTCGTTAAATATAAAATATCAATGGATACTTTATGTGGTATGATAAAGTATAAAAATAAAGTTTCTATTAGAAATGAACAAATCCAATTTAATAAACAACTTGTCATGGATGGCTTTAGTGGACAAACAACAATTGTAGCACAAATAGCGGAATCACCTATAAGGGGTCGTATTCTTGATCGTACAGGAAAGGTTCTAGCGGAAGATGGAAATGGTTATTCTGTAGGCCTCGTTAAAGAAAAGTTGAATGGTGTAGATGATTATCCACAAATTGCTCAATTTCTAGAAACGGATGTTGAAACAATTCAAAAGAAGATGAGTGCATCGTGGATTAAAAATGATTCATTTGTCCCACTTAAAACCGTCTCTCAACAAAGAAAAGATGAAATGATTCAACAAGGAATTTTAAACATCTCTGGTGTAAAGATTTCAACGGTTACGATACGTACCTATCCTTATGACAAAGTGACATCACATATAATAGGATATGTCCAAAATGTCAACGGAGATGATTTAAAGAAACATAAAGATGAAGGATATACAAGTCAATCAATCATTGGTAGAAGTGGTATTGAAGCAGCGTATGAAAAGCAATTAAGAGGAGAACCTGGTGGCAAAATCGTGGTTGTTAATAATAAAAATGAAGTTGTAAAAACATTAGCTGAAAAAGGGATCAGTAGGTCTGGTAAAGATGTTCGTCTAACCATTGATATCGATTTACAACAAAGTCTATATAATGAATATCAAAATGATAAAAGCGTCTCTGTTGCTCTCAATCCAAAAACAGGAGAAATCTTAGCACTTGTTTCCACTCCATCCTATTCAAACAATGATTTTGTATATGGGTTATCAACATATAAATGGAATGAATTAAATAATGATGTAAATCAACCACTGATAGCTCGTTATAAACAAACCTATACACCTGGATCAACAATGAAGGCAATCACTGCAGTAATTGGATTAGAAACAAAAACAATTGATGCTGATAAAGATATAGGTGCTAAAGACAAATGGCAAAAAGACACTAGTTGGGGAAATTATTATGTGACAACATTACATGCACCAACACCTAATAATTTAAAAAATGCTTTGACGTATTCAGATAATATCTATTTCGCGAGAAGTGCTTTAAATATTGGTAAAGATAACCTTTTTAAATACTATAAGAAACTAAATATTGGAAATAAGATTCCTTTTGAACTTTCTTTAAATAGAAGTCAATATATCAATAAAAATCAAAAAGTAAATGATCAACTTATTGCGGATAGTGGCTATGGACAAGGACAAATCCTGATGAATCCTATTCAACTTGCAAGTATCTATAGTTCATTTATAAATGAGGGAACAATCTATCAACCACATGTTGTTCAAGGAAAAACAAAACCATGGATTAAAAATGCTTTTTCAAAAGAAACAACAAAAACAATAAAAGAAGATTTAATCAATGTTATTAGCGATGAAAATGGAACAGGACATGCCATTTATCACCAAAATGTTAAACTTGCTGGTAAAACAGGAACGGCAGAGCTCAAACAAAGTCAAAGTGATACAACAGGAAGTGAATTAGGCTGGTTTACTGTAATGACGGTAGATTCAAAACAACCTATTTTGATGACAACAGTTGTAGAAGATGTTAAAGGTCGAGGTGGAAGTGGCTATGTTGTTGAACATACCAATGTTCCTTTAGATTTATATCTTGCTAAATAGTTATAGGGAAAATGTGTATTTAAAAAAAATTGTGCTAAATTTAAGTATTCTAAATTTATTATTGAAAAAATAAATTAGTATTTATAAAGTAGAGAGGGTGTTCGGTAATGGAAAAACAAAAAAATGCTATTATTTCTATATTTTTTATAATGTTGTATTAATTTTTTATTAAAATGATATACTCGTGTGAAGAAATTGAACTCATTTTAAAATTAGCTTATTATGCAAAAATTCATTTAACTGAAATAGAAAGAAATATGCAATTTAACAATAAAAAGATACATGATGAAGAATATATTTTTTATACACATATAATGCGTGTTACTAATATATGGATAGATTCACTTTTTTCTGATGAAAAGGAAATAATAATATTGAGAATTTTTGAAAGGAAGACATATAATGCAATTTCGCTAGAAATTGGTTATTTGAATCATAGTTCTATAATTCGAAAATATAAGAAAATTTTATATAAAATACATAAGTGTTATGTAATATAAAAATGGTGAGAAACTTGTTTGTTTTTTTATTCTCACCATTTTTTAGGTAATGTACTGGGTATTACATTAATTCAATTTGAAATAAACTAATTTCATGTAGTTACCATTAAGTTTAATGAGCAATAAGTTGGTGTCATTGAGGATAATGATGAAGAAAGTGGTGTAGTCATTTTTTTGAGCATATGGATAGAAACTTGACATAAGGATAAATGAGGAATAAAATCGCATACCAAATTGAATCCTAAAAAGTAAATATAAAATCAAGACAGTAAATAAAGACGTTATGGTAGAAATAGGATTAATGTGTTATTTCAGGTTGTCTTATTGTAATGAATGATAGAAGAAAAGGAAAAATATCACAGAAAATCTATGGAGTGGACCAGATAAAGCTGATCATATTTCAACTGCTGAAGATATTGAAGTCAAAGAATATATAATAATGATTCAAGACTCCAAAATTGATCATAATAATTATCTCAAAAAGAAATATACAAAGACAATATTTTTTAACTATGCTGTATAAAAGAAATTGACATTACAGTTATGATGTAACAAGTAGAAATATAAGTTTTTAATTGATTTCCAAACGCCTATGTTTCCTATTTTGGATTAACATCAGGAGAAAATTCAAATAGAGAAAAGAATAGAAAATTAAGTATTATAAAATAGGAAAAAAGTTAGCTTGTTTTGTGTAGAAAATGGAATCTTGTTATATTCATTAATATTACCTCCTACGGAGATAATATCAACAAAGTAAAAATGACAAAATAAGCATGTAGGTTTTCCGACAAAATTATTTTGTCTTTTTCCTACATTTTTATTTTATCCTTTACATTCATGAATAATAAGATAGTTAGCTATTATGGAATTTATCATTTTTTTGATATTTTTATTCACTTGATGAAAAATAAGAAGCTAAAAGGTTATTTATCTTTTGACAACAGTTATTTCATAATTAAAAAAATAAAAGTCGACTAAATTGATTAATTATTATTTTTTATTAATTCAGTCAACTTTTTTAATACATTCTATTATTTTTCTCTAACATATTAGATATGAATATTAACTAATATATGAGATTGTGAGCTTTAGAATAATGTAATTGATTGTCTCAAATACATTATATGTAAGATGAAGTATATATTATAATTATATTATCTTTTTAATTGTTAATTTCTTTTATCACTAATTCATAATCATTCTTTTTTTCGTTATATATGGTAAAGAAAATTTTATCATTTTTAATAAAGAATGAATAATTTTCTATATTCATAATTATTTTGTTATTTTTATTCTTTAAATTATAATCATAGGGTAATAAATTGTCATATCTAACATAGTAACAATGTTTTTTTTGTATATAAAAATATAATATTCTTTTGTTGATCAATGTTTTTGATTCTTTTTTACGATAAATATATAAATGATCTTTTTTCAAGTCAATAAAATAAATTCTATTATTAATTACATAAAAAGATGATATCAGATGATTTATTTTGATTGTAATATCTTTGTTTATATTTAAGTCGTATTTATGTAATTGATAAAGACTATCAAGATAATACAAATAATGATTATAAATTTGAAAAGAACTAGGAATTATATTTTTTTTAATTATTTTTTCTTGGATATTTGTATTTAAATCAACTTTTTCAACATGATTGCTATAGAATAATAAAAGAATTTTTCCATTACAAAAAAAGGATATAGGTTCTTCAATCTTGATATATTCTATTGATGTTGTGTACTTTAAAATATCTTTAAAAATATTGTCTTTAATAGCCGATTTATTTGTAAAAATCACTTTACTTTCAAATGTATTCAAATTTAATGATTTAATTGAAAATTGATATTGTTCATGTGTTAGATAATAATATTTATTTTGATAACAGTGACCAGAAAGTATAGTACTTTCAAAAAAAGGATTTCTTTCAATATTATATTTTTTATTAGTAGTAAAATCAGTAAAATTAGAGTTAACAACATCAAAAATATATTGATTATTTATCGAAAAATGTGAGTTAACAGAGTTGCTAAAATAAATATCATGTAATTTGATTTTTTCATTATTATTGCAACCGCTAATTACAAAAATAAAAGATAAAAGTGGTAAAAAGAATTTTCTATTATTAAATTTTCTATGTTTTTTCAAAATCATTATACATATAATAATGAAAATAAAAATAATAAATAATATATGTATATAGTCTATTTTTGAAAAGGGAATGTTGATTATACTGTTATTATTATCATATATCTTTCCTTTAAAATAGTTAATAGGTTGATTAAGTCCAATTAGAGGAAAGAACGACAAGGCTTTTTTTGAAAAGATAAAATTTGGTAAATAAACAGTTGCTAGATTAATAATAACGAAAGGTAAAATTTTTTTTATAAATTTAGATAAAACAATACAAAATAAAAATGATAAAATAATCCATATTTGTCGTAAAAATAAAGAAATTATATAAAGCTGATAAAAAGACAATTTCCAAGAGGAATACCCAATAATCTTTGTTGAACTTATAAGCGCAGAAAAATCACCAAATCCATATGTGAAAAAGATATAAGCAACTCTAATTAGTTCTTCTAAGATAAAAAATATAAAAACAATAATTATAGATGTTAATAACCTTGATAAATAGCATACTTTTTTATTTATTGTTGTATTTATTATTAAATCTAATTGAATCTCTTGATCCTTTAAGTAAATTGATATTACTAAAATGACTATAAGAAGAAATAAAATTAGGTCAAAATCTGTATTTATAAGAGCTGATAGACCATTTATATCAGTAAATGTAAGACCTTTTTTATGAGATATATAGGTATAATAGTTTTTGACATCATTAAAACAATCTAGTTTAGAAAGATTAATATCCTGATTTCGCAATATTTTCTTTAGTTGATGAATAGTTATTTTATTATTCTTGTAATCATTAATTGCAGTTTGCATATTGGTATTGCTATTTAATAAAGTTTTCTCTTTGTTATTTAGATAGTTGTTTTTTGCTTTTGAGCATTTACCTTCTAACTTTTTAAAATCACTGACATATATTTCATGGTTTTGATAAATAGCAGGATAAGGAATATTAATATTTTTTATTTGAATAAAGCTGCCTATAAATAAGAATATAATAATAGTATAAATAATACGTTCTTTTATTAATATCCTTTTTAATTCATTAAGTAGAATATTTTTCAATATAACACCTTCTTTCTATAAACTTAAATATAATAATTATTGAAATTAATATAAAAATTATCATGTATAGTGTCAAAATAATGTATTGATCAATAATATATCCTCCAATATTAATTAATTTTCCGGTTTTAAAAAGTATGGATGGATAAATTAAAGAAAGTGGGAAGGATGATAAATTAGTAAAATTTGTTAACATTATTATTATAAAGCACAAGGATGTAAATAATAATGTCAAAGCATTAAAGAATAATTTAGACAAAAAAATGATTATAAGTTCTAAAGAAAAAATTATTAATAATTTAAATAAGCAGGTAAATATAAAATATATTAATATTGACATATTACTATAAGTAAAATTAAAATAGGGTAAACTGTATAATGGATTTAAAAAACCATCGAGATAATTAAAATATTTGAAAAAAATGAAATCGCATGACTTAAAAATAATAATTAAAAGCAAAGTCATTACAAAAATACTAATTAATTTTGTTGCAATATATTTTGTTTTATATTTATATGTTATGTTAATTATTTGATAAGTTTTTCTATTTTTATCAATAGTATATAAACTAATAGTATATACTGTGATAAGAAGTATGATACATAGTGTTGAAAATTGATAATTAAGAAAATTTTCCATTGAAGTAGTATTATAATATTTTGATATACTTCTAGATGACATTCTCTTTTTTAGTATTTTAAAAATTTTTTTACTATTAGAATCGTTAGACATTCGTAAATTTTCATCTAGTATATTAAGTTTACTGTTAAGTGTTTTTGAATATGTAACAGCATTATATAACTCATCGTATATTTCTTGATAAATTGACATATCTCCATAAATATAACCAGAATATGTTGAATTATCTTTTTTTTTATTATAGTTACCATTATTTACTTTTTTTGAAGTGCTACTTAACCCATTTGATATAAATTCAATTTTTTCATTAGAGATGGTACCTTTTATTTTATTGTATATCACACTATAACCTTGATCATATATTTTATCTTTTCTTTGATTATAGTTTACAAATATATTAATTCCATTAATAATTAGTAGTAATAATAAAAGAAATATAAAATTTTTTGAAATAACTTTTTTAAATTCATATTTTATATTTTTAAACATGTTTTTCTCCATAATATAACATATATATATCTTCTAATTTTGATGTAACATTTTTTCCAATATTTTTATTGGAAATTATACGAATAATAATATTATTATTGTTTTTGTCGCGTTTTAAGTTAATAATGTCGTATTTTTTTAAATATAGTTCTAATTTTGATTCTTCTAAAGTAAGTTCTTTTATTTTTCCTTGTAATTCTTTTAAAATGTTTTCAGGTTGATCTACTTTCAATATTTTTCCATTTTTCATTAGTATGATTTTATCAGCAATGTATTCAATATCAGAAATAATATGTGTTGAAAAAATTATTATTCTGTCTTTTGAAAGTTGAGATAATATATTTCTAAATCTTATTCTTTCTTTAGGATCAAGACCTGCAGTAGGTTCATCTAAAATTAATAATTTTGGATCATTGAGTAACGCTTGAGCAATTCCAAGTCGCTGTTTCATTCCTCCTGAGAAAGTACCTATTTTTTTATCTTTAACTTCTTCTAAATTTACAAGTTTTAATAGGTCTAATGTTTTTTGTTTAGATAAATTATCATCTAATCCTTTTAAAGATGCAATGTAATGCATAAATTCCGCAGCAGTATAATTGTTATAGAATTGAGGATATTGAGGGAGATATCCAACTAAATTATAGAAAGAAGGTGTATGAATTTTTATATCATTGTTACATAATATTTCACCTTTTGTTTTTGGTATAATACCTAAAATTATGTGTAGAAGTGTTGTTTTTCCTGTGCCGTTTGGACCGATAAGACCATATATTCCATTAGATAATTCTAAATTTAAATTTTGTAGAACATAGTTTTCTCTTTTATGAAATTTTTTATATAAGTTTTTAATTGTTATTTTCATCATTTATAGTTATGTCCTTTATATATTGGTATATTTTTTCTTCTGATTCATTATATGCTTGATAATAAATTAGTAATCTATTATTTTCTTTATCAAATGTACCAACGAATCTAGCTGAGTTATTTGGAATATTAAGGTCGTCGTTGTTTATAGTATGGACGTTATTACCAACAAAAAATTTTAAAATATAAGATGAAGAATCACTATTTTTATCATATCCTACTTCAAAAAATGAATTGCTACTACACATCGAAAATTCTAAATTATCATTTAACATATTTGTTGCAATTGAAATTTTATTTTGTGTATTTAAATCTATTAAAATAGTATTATCTTTTTTTGAATTATCAGATTGATATCCATCTTTGTAATAAATAAGCATAATTCCATTATTACTTGTTACATCAATATTTTCTCTATTTATGAAATCTATTTTTTTTGTAGATAAGTCTATTGTTCCATATATAGTTTTTGCTTCACTATTATATTCTAATGATTGAAAGCTTTGCCCCATGAAACCTAAAATATAATTATTATTAGAATAATATACTTTATCAATTGAAAAGATTTCATTTGGTTTAGTTTGATTAATTGTTAAAATTATTTCTTCAGAATTTAAATTTATACTATTTTCGCATAAATAAGATATAGCATAATTATTACTATCCTTTCTTATATATGATATTTTTGTTAATGATGGATTTATTGCAATATATGAAACATTAGAAGTTGTTATGCTGATTTCTTTTACAACATTTAGGTCGTAATTATAACATTTAATATTACTGCTAGATCCATTATCAAAGTAAAAAAAGTTATCATAACTAATTAATTTAGTATTGTTATTAATATACTCAGTTTTGATTTCTTTTTTTAATTGAAATGTATCTTTATTGTAAACTCTTACTATAGCTGATTCTGCCTGTTCTGTATTAGGATAATATCCAACTATTAATTTTTTATCATGTATTGTCATGCAGCCAATCGCATAATTATCAATAATGAGATTTGAAGTATCATATGTTACTTCATTAGTTTTTAATTTTTTATTAATAGTTTTATTTTCTTTTTGTTTTGTGTTTTGACAAGCTGTAAGTAAAAATAAAGATAAAAATATGAGAAATATCGTTTTAGTATTATTGAATAATAAATTTTTGAGATTGTGATATATAAACATTTTCATCAACTCCTTTTTTTATAAGAATCAAAAAGTAATTTTTTATAGAGCTATTTATTTTTCTATTAATACATGTGTAATTATTTTTTTTGATTTCATAAGTGCCTAATCTGTTAGGAATCATATCATTGAATTCTATTAGTTCATATGCTCCTTCAGCACCACATAATTGAATTGATATTTGATCATTTTTTGACAATGTATCTTGTTGATATATTCCATTTTTAAGTATGTCAATATTACAAGAGGTATCCAACTGAGAAGAGTTCTCATCATCTTTATATTGATTTATATCATCAATGGACATAGGAACAAATTGAAAATCAATGTTATTATTTACATTGGTTTCTTCATTTGTAGAATCTGCCGTAAAATTAATTTTCTTTATGAGAAGTTGATTTAATGAGTGCTGATTTGTATAGTTATTTAAAGAATCAACAACAGTATCAGGTGTTAGTAATGTGAAGAAATTAAGATTATATTCTTCACCTTTTTTTCCAACATTAGGAATAAAACTAAAATCTATTTTTTTTGTTTCTCTTTTTTTTACATTAATTGTATGAGAAATAGATTTTTGATTGTTAACTGTATATTGTTGTAATATGCCATTAATAGACATATATAGTCCTAGACTTATGTCATTTCCTAAATTTTCAATTTCATAAGTTAAGCTAATTGGTTCTCCTGAAAAATTTATAACTTCATCATTTTCTATAATTCTATGTGAAAATTCATATAGTGTATCTATATCATTATTAAATTTTGATACGTCAATTTTTTTCTCTTGTTTTTCTGGTGCAGAACAGCCTGTGATTAGTAATGCAATAATTAGTATTTTGAAATATTTCATAATAGTCTCCTAAAGTACATGGAGATAATAACTTAAAATTATTATCTCCATATTTATTTGATTAAGATGCTGTATTTGATATGTAAAGAACAGTTGATTTAGAATGAATTGTTTCGTGAGTAGTATAAAATACTACTTTTCCTGAATATCCTTTATTTGTACTACCATTTAGCGAATATCCAACACCTGTTCCTACGTCTGATCTATTTCCTGACCATAATTGTTCACCTGTTGAATTGAGTTTTAATGATCCTTTAGTTATGAGTTTATTAACGGAGGCAGTAGATGTTGTGACAGCTTGCATATGGTTGTATCCAGCCCATTTATCTAAAGTATTTTGTGCTTGTAAATATCCTACATCATTTTTCTTTGTTTTACTTATTGTGCCCGAAGCATTTACTAATTTTATAGAAGAAAAAATAGTTAAAATACAAATTAGACACGAAAAATATATTTTTGATTTTCTTATTATGTTCATAATTATTTTCCTTTCTTTTTTTTTAATATGCATATTATGATTATAATTTATCAAATATTTTTTTATTTACTATTATTTACGCATGAAATGGACTTTTTTCTGCATGAATTTATGAAAATTAAATTAAGAAGTGGTTTTAATTATTCCTATGACAAAAAAATGTATTCTATGCTACTTTTATTGATGAATTACATTAATAAAATTAATATGTTTTATATATAATAAAAGGGAGAACTTATGAATATAAAAATTTATGAAGATGATATAAAAATGGCTAATAGGATATCTGAAAAATTAGAAATTTATTTTAAAAAACTATCATATAGTTATCAAATAAATATAACAAGTTCAAATTATTTAGTGGATTATTTACAAAACAAAGGGGATATTATTTTTTTAGATATAAACTTAGGAGAAATAAATGGAATAGAATTAGCAGAAATAATAAAAAATGATAATAGTCAGGTCATTATCATTTTTATTTCATCTTTAAACGAATTGGTATTTGATTCTTTTATAGTACAACCATTTAATTTTATAAGGAAAGTACATTTTGATAGTGATATGGAAAGGTGTTTGCCTAAGTTAACTAAATATATGATGAATAATTATAAGTTAGTTCACTTTAAATCAAAAGGACGGCATATTTCGGTTAAAATAAAGGATATTGTTTATGTTGAATCATTTTTACATGATATTGTAATCCATACAATAAATAATAGTTATAAATCATCAGGACCTTTGATAGATTTTATACAAAATTTGAATTCTTTGAATATAGTGAGAATTCAAAAATCCTATGCAATTAATATGGTTTGGATAAAAGAAGTACATAAGGATAGCGTATTGTTAAAAAACAATAAACAATTATCGATAGGAGGAATGTTTAAAAGCAATTTTTTAGAATTATATAATAATTTTTTAATGAAATAAAAAATAAAATAAGAATATAATAAGAGAGAAGGAGGTGATAAAATGATTAAAATCACTATTACTGATGATAATGAAAATAGCAGTACATATTCATTAAAATCATATGATATAAAAATTGAAAAAGACAGTGTGATTATAAAAGTTGAAATGTTAGAAATGAATAAAATTTTTACATATGAACTACGTCCTGATGAAAGATTTCGAAGCGTAGAAGGTATTGCTAAATATCTAAAAAAAACAATAGAAGAAGTTCAAGATGTGGGAAGTACATTAAAAATATCAGAAGGATTAATTAGAATGTACATAACGATTGGTTATGAATTAGATGGTAAGTTAGAATGTGCACAATTTACAGCATCTAAAATACACTAATAATGATTCAATCAGTTTAAAAGACAGGGACAAAAAACAATCAGTAAGTTTTTTGTCCTTTTTATTTTTTTAACTAATATTGCGTACAAGAATGTGACAATTTAATTTGGGATTGATACAGTGTTTAATAAAAATGTATATTCTACACAATTCTTTCTAATTGTAGACTTATATTTTTTTATATATGGATTACTTTTAATATTTATTACAGTAAGATCTTTAGTGTTAGGAAAATAAACTTCTAATTTTAAAATAAGATTTGATTGTATTTCTTTAAATGTAATTTCTATACTATCTGTTATTGCAACAGATTTTATAGTTGAAATGAGATAATTAATGAAATCTTCTTTATAAAGTATATCGTAACTATGTTTAATAAGTATTATAGACTTTACATCGATATTACGGCTTAATAAAACATTGATTGCAGAAGTGTATTCATAATCAAACAATGGATTGTTTGTAGATAATATGTATTTATAGTTTAAACACTTATTAATTTCATTATCTATAAATAACTGAAGTTCAGTATTATTTTTTGATTTATTTAATTGATCTATTTTAATTAAAGTATATAACATTCTATGTTTGTCTCTTTTTATCTGATCGGATGTTTTGTTTATGATATCATACATTTTATCTCTATATTCTTTTGCTATTAATTGTTTTGATAAAATCAAATTTTGGGTATTTTGTTTTTGAATTTTTTGATAAATAAAAAGGCTTAAAATTGTCAATACTGTTAGCTCTATTAATAATATATATACTTGATTCATGTATAATTTATTCAATACTATACTGCTTAATAATGTATTAAAAATTAAAAATATATTAAGCATAAAAATAATTAATAGCCACCACTCGTCAATTTTTGTAGAAGTTTCTCTTTTTTTTAATAGCTGAAATAGTAAAATAGAAGAAAACATAAATAGAGTCCGAGACAATACAACAGTATTTATAAGGTAACTATTCTTTTGAGAAATATTAATAACAGAAGTATTATTTGAGAATGACACAAGCGATAAAGATAATGAATTAGATATTAGTAAGGTTGCTAAAACAAGTAATGGAACTGAAAAAAAAGAAAAACGTACTTTTTTAAATTCTAAACATAAAAAGAAAATATTGTTCACAAGAGAACAGATAATCAAAAAATTATTGCTAATTGAAAATGCATTGATAATGTAATTCTCAGTAGTCCATAGTATAACCAATAATACAAATTTTTGGATGGATTTTATTTTAAAATATAAAAAAATAAATGATGTAAAAATAATACTTTCAATTACTGTTGCAGAAAAATCAATAAAAATCATTTTAACAAAAACTCCTCATATTTTTCAATAACATTTTTTTGATATTTACGACCGATATGATGTTCAGAATTATCAAAAAGTAATACTTTATTATGATGTATATTAGCTACAAATGTCAAGTTTATAATCATAGTTCGTTGAATTTGAATCATTAATTTAGAATCCATCAATTCCAAACTTTGTTTTATAGACATTTTTGTCGTATATTCATTTTTACTTGTGTGAATAATCATATTGTGTCCTATAGATAGTAAGTAAACTATATCATTAATATTAATGATAGTGGTTCTACCATTTATATTTAAAATTATATTATTAAAGTGCTCCTTACAATGTTCTAAAAGTTGTTCAAAAACAATTAATTTATCATGATCGTATTTTTGCTTTCTGATAAATTGAAAAACACCTGTAGTTAAGGTTTCAAAAACAAGATCTTCTCTATTAGAAATAAAAATAATTATAATGTTTTGATTATATTTTTTTCTAAGAAGTTTAGCATAATTAATCCCATTGTATGTATTTAAGTCAATATCAATAAAAGCTATATCTATTTTTTGGGACTCAATATGAAAATAATCATCATATTTTGATTCTATATGGATATCATTGAATTGATATGAAAAATAATTTAAAAAATCATTTTTTAGCAAATTTATTAATTGTTTATCATCATCAGCAATTAATATGTTCATATATAGATTCCTCCTCTCCAAACTATTTTAGCTCATTATAACAAAAATTCGGTTAAAAATGTTATTACATTATATAGATAATGAACATATTTAACCGAAAAATTGATTTTTTATACGATATATTACTTTTTTAAACAATCTGGAATTTTTGGTTCATAAAGTCCAGAAATAGAATAGCCATTTGATGCTTGAAAAATGGCTATATTATAAATTAATTTAAATAATTGTTTTGAAAACATTTTTATATCCTCCTTTATATAAAGATATAGTCATATATTATATAAAAAAATACAATTTTATACTCATAAAAAGATATTTTTTATCATTAAAAGCATAAAATGCTTCAAAATGAAGCACTGCTTCCTAAAGAAGCAAAATATTTAATAACCTAATATTGGGTGAAGTAAAATGTTTAGACCAGATAGATTAGTATTATTGAGAAATGAGATAAACCTGCCACAAGAAGCAGTAGCAGAGAGGCTACGAATGTCACGAGGTGGCTATTCTTTATATGAAGCAGGACATCGTGTTCCGTCACTTGATTCATTGGAAAAAATTGCAGATTTATTTCATGTTTCTACAGATTACTTATTGGGTAGGGATGAAACAACAGAGATGGTAGATATTTCTGTACTATCTTTGACAGAACAAAAAAGTATAAGACATAAATTATTGAATGCATCTTTTATGGATGAGGAAAATAAAAAATAATTATAAAATTTTTTACTTGATATGTATACTTTAAATGTAGTGTGTCTTTTGTATATTTAAACAAGATTGTTTTTAAATAAGAATAATGTAACTCAGAAATATAATATGAAAATATTATATTTTTTTTTGGATAATTTTAAATAGTGTAATGATTTATTATACGCTTCAATTAGAAGCAAAAAAATAATTTTATGATAAAATTATGTATTCTGTGATTTATAAATATACAAATGCTGATTTTAATTTAAAATTAACTAGTAATAGAAAGAGGATGTTTATGAAGAAGTATATTAATAATTATTTAATAAGAAACAATTTAAATTATGATTTAGAAATTATTATATATGGTATAAAAGTTATTCTTTTTAATTTTATAACAATTTTTATTTGTTTAGTGAACAGTTTTTTGAATAATGAGATTACTTTTGGAGTATTATTTATTACTTTTTTTTGCTTTTTAAGAATAAAATACAGTGGATTTCATTGTAAAACTCCTCAAAGTTGTATAATTACAATGATTATGATTTTTAGCATATTAATGGTTGTACAAAAATCAGGAATTTTAAATTCATATATAACATTATTTTTTATTGTTTCACAAGCTTATCAATTTTATTTTCTAAGAGTACATAATGAATTTATTGTTTGGATTGTGAGCGGTATTATAATCCTAGCATATTCTTTTTTTAGAATGAATTTAATTAATATTCAAATTCCATTATCTATATGTATTGCAGTAATAGCATTTCATTTTTTTTACTATTTTAAGATCGATTAATGGAATTTGTTTTATTAAAATAAGTATTATTATGCTGAAAAATAATTGCTAAAATTAAAACAAAGAAATTGTGAATTTATCTGTATAAAAATTAAATATTATAACTAAGAGTAACTAAATCAATGTAACTATATAGAAGTATTGATAGAGTTACTTTTTTTATTTGTAAAATAATTTTGAAAGTAAAAATGCACATTTTATGATTAATGAATAAAAATCTATTACCTTTATAATTATTAAAATAATGAGTAACATTAAAAAATATTTTTACTGTTATATATTTCGCATTTAGAAGGTATGAC
>OIZF01000942.1_pt1 | contig 18399 bp, 15 predicted proteins | sample 1588471 | NCBI WGS metagenome assembly OIZF01 (sample SAMN03283279) | human gut metagenome | biome: human-associated habitat; material: feces | host: Homo sapiens | place: Peru | collected 2012
TTGAGGTTATAGAATGTCTTTTTTTTATTATACCCAGCGGAGAAAGTTATTGCAATGATAGGATCAGTATTCCTCAACAGATGAACTATCATTAATTGTGGATATGATGTGAAATCGAAAATAAATGATAAAACAGAAAAGATACTTACAGCGAGCCTGCTTTTGCAGACCACTATTTTTGCGTGCCGAGCATGGCACTAATCTTACCATTTCTTAAAACTATCAATTCCTGTAACCATTTATCTTCCTCCACAGTTCATTCAGCATTTCTTCAAGCTGTTTCGATGCCCTTGATATAGAAGTGGGTGTCAGTTCCAAGTCTTTCGCAGCTTGACTTGTTGATAATTCTTGTCCACCTCCATAAATGAAATGAAGCAGAAGCATCTGCGCCGATGGAAGTATTTCTTCCCGTGGCTTCCTTTCGGCATTGCACCGTTCCTGCAGATACAATGCCATGAAAGGCAAATAAATCTGTTTTCCTTCTACGATAAATGGAATTTTTTCACGAATTAAATATTCTTTCTGACGAAAACCAAGTTCATTTAGCACTAGCACAATAGGTTTATTTTCATTTTTCTGTATCCGTGCAATATGCTTTTTCAGCACTTCAATCTGCTCTAGTTCAGTTTTCGAATAAAGGAAAATCACCTTTTTTCCATTCATAGAAGCCATCTGCAATATTAGAGTTAAGATGAGCTGTAAACCCGCATTATTACTAAAGTTTTTCATGTTTTAATTTAATAAATCAACAACCAGAGGCAAAAAGTTTCTCAGATACATCACGACGATTATAAAGATGCAGTACTTCCTTATAGATAACGAGTGGATAGAGTTCAAAGCGAAGTAAGACAACTTCAAGTCTGATGAAGAGCGTGAATAGAACGTTGAGACCATACGAGTGTAAGGTGTTGCGTTCGATTTAATGAGTATAATTGTTAAGAGAGATTACAGGATAAGACTGGAAGTGTTATTGCTTCCGGTCTTATCTTGTAATATAAAGAAAAATGCAGATTACTAACACAAGTAATAGTGAAAAACATTTTTACATTGTTTATTATAATTATAGAGGACATATGGGGCACGAGAAAAGGAGGTGCTTTATGATTGGCGAAAAAAAAGAAAAACGGAAAAATGCATTATATAGCATCATTGCTTTGTTGTTGGGAATTGCTATGTGTGTTGCAGGAGTATACGGCATTGTTTCCAGGGGAATTGCCAGCAAGGAGTACAAAAACACTACGGATAAACGAGATGTAGTTGCAATTGTAGAATCTTGCAAGGAAGTAGATGTTAGTGATAAAGACGATTATAAAAGAACTTTTGAATATCGAGTTAAATATCACTGCGAGATTGATGGAAAAACTTATCGAGGCAGGGAAACATATAATCATCGAGTAAGCCCAGGGGAAGAAATCGAGGTAGAAGTTTATAAAACATCAAAAGGTAATTATAAATTGAAATCAGAGAGTGATCCAATAGAATTTCTGTATTGTTGTATTGCGATTCCTCTAGGGTTACTCATTGTAGTAGCAACAGTTTGGAGTGTGTTCGGAAAGAATTCAAATAAAGAAAAGAATAACAACTAGGAGGGAAAGGTATGATTTGTAAAAATTGTTCAGCACAAATTCCAGATGGCAGTAAATTTTGTACAGCATGTGGGCATAAAATAGTGGTAGAATCATTCGTTGCTTCAAAACCACAGCAGCCAGCACAGACACAGCATACACAGGTGCCACCACAGACACAGCATACGCAGACACCGCCACAGGCACAGCATACACAGGTGCCGCCACAGACACCATATATGCAGATTCCACCACAGGTACAGCAGGGGCAGGTGCCACCATATAATCTTAATGGTACACAACAACAGACTGTGAGTAAGAATACTGCACTTGATGCACCGTTGACAGTGCTTGATTTTTTTCTGATGTCACTTTTGTCATTTGTTCCTATAATTGGATTTATTTTCTTACTTATATGGGCATTTTCAGGGAATACAAATATTAATTGAAAGAATTATGCCAGAGCAGCACTTATTTGGATACTCGTAAGTATTGGATTAGTGATTTTACTGAGCATCATAGGAGGCGGAATTTTAAATAGCATGATGTAAGGAATAATGATAAAAATACGTGTGTGGAAATAAAGAAATTTAGCTTTACAGTGTAAAATAAAAATATCCTGATAAGTACAAAGTGTTTTAGCTTTGCAACTTGTCAGGATATTTTCTTGTGTTTTTGGTGTTGGAAAAGTAATATTAATAGTGGGGGTGAGAAGTATGTGGCTTGTATTTGCAATTGGCTCTGCTTTTTTTGCGGGAATTACGTCCATTCTTGCAAAGTGTGGAATTCAAAAAACTGATTCAACAGTTGCTACAGCGATAAGAACGATAGTCGTATTAATATTTTCATGGCTGATGGTTGTAATAACCGGAACGATAGGAGAAATCAGTTCGATACAGGGAAAAACGTTGTTGTTCTTAATTCTATCCGGTTTATCGACAGGCGCATCATGGCTGTTTTATTTCCATGCAATTCAGATTGGAAATATCAATAAGGTTGTTGCAATTGACAAGTCGAGTACAGTGCTGACAATAGTACTTGCCTTGATTTTCCTGGGAGAAGGAATCTCCGTTGGAAAATTAATCGCAGTTCTCCTGATTGGAATCGGAACATTATTGATGATTTCAAAAAAAGAAGAAAAAGAAAACAAACAGTCTCAGATGGGAATTGTCTGTGCTGTGTTATCAGCTGTATTTGCAAGTTTGACTTCCATTCTTGGAAAAATCGGAATTGCGGGAATTGATTCAAATCTGGGAACGGCAATTCGTACATTTGTGGTATTACTGATGGCATGGTTGATGGTATTTGTTACAGGAAAACAACGTGAAATTGGTAAGATAGAGAAAAAGGAATTAATATTTATTTGTGCATCCGGACTGGCAACAGGAGGTTCATGGCTGTGCTACTATCGTGCATTGCAGGAAGGACCGGCAAGCGTAGTTGTACCGATTGATAAATTGAGTATTCTTGTTACAATTATATTTGCACGGATGGTATTTAAAGAAAAATTGAATAAGAAAGCAATGCTTGGACTATTGCTTATTGTTGCAGGAACGATTTGGATTGCATTCATATAAAAGAAAGGAAATTATCATGACAAAACAGAGTACATTATGCTACATCGAACAGGATAATAAATATCTGATGCTTCATCGTGTTGTGAAGAAAAATGATGTAAACAAGGATAAATGGATTGGAGTAGGAGGGCATTTTGAGCATGGAGAAAGCCCGGAAGAGTGCCTGCTTAGAGAGGTTAAAGAAGAGACCGGGTATACGCTGACATCGTGGAAATATCGCGGGATTGTAACATTTGTCTATGGCGAAGATGTCATTGAATATATGTCGCTTTATACGGCAGATGCATTTACGGGAGAGCCGATAGAATGTGATGAAGGTGTTCTTGAATGGGTTGGAAAGGATAGAATCGGAGAATTGAACTTATGGGAAGGTGACCGCATTTTCTTTCGGTTATTGGACGAGAGGGAAGAATTCTTTTCGCTGAAATTAGTGTATAACAAATCCGATGTGTTGGAATATGCAGCGCTCGACGGTATACCAATGGAGCTTTTTGATGTTATTAATCCGGATGGTAGTAAGACGGGAGTTGTAAAAGAACGTGGAGTGGCACACCGGGAGGGGGCACTTCATGCAACTGTTCATACATGGATTGTCAGACCAAATGACAAGAGTGGTTATGATGTACTATTGAAGAAGAGAAGTCTTTGTAAGGACTCTAATCCGGGAAGTTATGACATTTCTTCTGCGGGGCATGTAGATGCGGGAGATGAGACTCTCGAAAGTGCTCTGAGAGAATTGCGGGAAGAACTGGGAATTGAGGCGGCGGAAGACGATTTGACAGAGGTTGGAATTCATAGAGGGCAGTTTGAGGCTGTATTTCATGGAAGACTATTCAAAGATAATGAACTGAGTACAGTGTATCTCTATCAGAAACCGGTAGATATCGAGAAATTAACATTACAGGAATCCGAAGTGTCAGAAGTGATATGGATGGATTTTGCAGAGTGTCGGGAAAAAATCAGAGATAAATCCATGCTGAATTGTATTTATCTGGGAGAATTCGATATGATAGGTGAGAAACTGGGAATTCTCTCTAAATAATAAAAACACATTACGTCAATAAAATAATGTTGGCGTAATGTGTTTTCTAGTCCTATTTCAAAATATCCAGTCCATGTAGCATAATATTTTCCGTATATTCTGCAATCGACTCCGGTGATTGTGTCGCTCCGGTACGTATCCAGTTTTCAATAATACCGATGCATCCAGACAAGATAAAAGCAGAGTAAATTTCACAAAGTTCTTCGGAAGCATTGGTAAAAATCAGTGTCCAGTCATCCAGACAACGTTTCTTTAATAAATCTTTTAACTTATCTACAAAAAGCTGATCGCGGTTTTCAATTAATAAAATATGAGCGAATTCCTGATTTTCCTTTAAAAATTTGAATAAATCTAACAATAACGGGAGTGGATGTCCATTCATATCCGTTGCGGAATGTGCTTCGGTGATGGCTAAAAATTTGTCAAGCAAATCATTTTCTAATTGCTCCATCAAATCATAGATATCCTTATAGTGTAAATAAAAAGTTCCACGATTCAAATTGACGAGATCTGTCAGTTCTTTTACGGATATTTTATGAATTGGTTTTTCTTTCATTAGTTGTGTGAGCCCGTCTTTTAACAATCGCTGGGTTCGAAGAACGCTTCGGTTTTCTTTTTCTGAATTCATTTGTAACTCCTTTTCTATATGTAAAATAAATTTTTTAAAATATTTTGAACAGATTTTTCACAACTGTTGAAAGTTGAACGGGATAAAAATTATTGATTATTGTATCTTTTTTGACTCATGTCTATACTATAACACGAGTTCAGAAATAAACAAGTGTTTATTTAAAATAAAAGGAGGAAAAGTAAAAATGAATCGGTACACAACATTTATTTTGAAGCATCGAAAGATGATTATCCTGATTTTTGTGGTCGCAGCCATTATTTGTGCAGGACTGTCGACACAAGTTGGAGTGAATTATAATTTTGCGGATTATTTGCCAGATGATGTGGCATCGACAAAAGCGCTTGAGGTTATGGAAGATGAGTATGACCAGTCAATTCCAAACATGAGAGTGTTGCTACATGATGTATCGATAGCGGATGCACTGGAGTATAAAGAAAAAATAGAACAGGTTGAGGGTGTAAAAGAAGTAAACTGGCTGGATGATGTGATTGATATTTATGAACCATTGGAAAATGCGGATCAGGATACAATTGATGCCTGGTACAAAGACTCGGATGCATTGTATTCGGTAACCGTCAGTGATAGCGAAGTAGAAAAGACAAATGCGGTCAATGAGATTCGAAAAATTATCGGTGACGACAATTCTATGTCGGGAAGTGCAGTAACTGACGTATTATCACCGATTCATACTTCAAAGGAAGTCAGCAAGATCATGTTGATTGTACTGCCAATTATTTTTGTGATTTTGCTGTTGACGACAACATCCTGGTTTGAACCGGTTCTGTTTATGATTACCATTGGAATTGCAATCATGCTGAACAAGGGAACAAATCTGATGTTTGGAGAGATTTCATTTGTGACAAATGCAGCCGGAAGCGTATTGCAGCTCGCGGTGTCCATGGACTATTCTATTTTCCTGTTACACAGATTTGCAGAAAATCGAAAAGAAGGAAAAGAAGTCCAGACAGCGATGGTGGATGCAGTTAAACAATCGACCAGATCAGTTCTGTCCAGTGGATTGACAACCGTGACAGGATTTGCAGCGTTGATTTTGATGAGATTTAAAATCGGTCCGGATATGGGCTGGGTTATGGCGAAGGCAATTGTATTTAGTTTGATTTGCGTATTGTGTCTGTTGCCGGCTCTTGCAATATCAACTTACAAACTGATTGATAAAACACAGCATAGACCTTTTGTACCAGATTTTGCTAAGTTCTCAAAAAGCGTTATGAAGATACGAAATCCAGTACTTATCTTATCTGCACTACTTATAGTTCCGTGCTTTATTGCACAGGGCAAAAATGATTTTCTGTATGGTTCCAGCCGGGTTTACAGTACGACGGAAACTCAGATGGGAAGAGATTTGCTTGATATAGAAGAAAAATATGGAGCATCCAATCCATTGGTTATCATGGTTCCGAAAGGAGACGTTCACAAAGAAGTTGCTATGAATCGTGAACTGAAAGAAGACCCGGATGTAAGCTCGGTTATTTCTTATGTAAACACAGTTGGAGAAACCATACCGGACGGATTTGTCCCGGAAGATTCACTGAGCAAATTGTATTCAGAGCATTATAGTCGTTTTGTAGTAACACTGGATACCGAAGAAGTAGAAGATGGATGGGCAGATAAGGTAGATAATATTCATAAAATATGTGAAAAATATTACGGCGATGATGTTTTGGTTGCCGGAGATTTGGCAAGTACAGAAGATTTGAAGAATACGATTACACAGGATAATGAGAGAGTAAATCTGTTGGCGATTGCATTTGTGTTTGCAATTCTTGTTGTGAATTTCAAATCCATTTTCATTCCGATTCTCCTGACGGCGGCAATCGAATTATCTATATGGATGAATTTGTCGTTTCCGTATTTCCAGTTAACCATGCTGCATTATATCGGATATCTAATCATCAGTTCCGTACAACTTGGGGCGACTATTGATTATGCGATTTTATTTACATCACGATACTTAGAAGAAAGACAGTTGAAAAACAGATATGAATCTGCAAGATCGGCGATTCAGATATGCGTATTGTCACTTTTTACATCAGCGATTATCCTGACAATCGCAGGAAGTATGTTAGGTAAGATTTCCACAAATCTGGTATTGAGTCAGTTGGGAACATTGGTCGGAAGAGGTGCGGTAATCTCATTTTTGCTTGTTTTGATCGTGCTTCCGGCATTGTTAATTATATTTGACAAATTAATCGAGAAAACAACGAAAGGTGTTCATTTTTATAAGGAGGATAAGAAGTATGAATCGTAATCATTTCACAAAAAAAACAAATCAGAAGAAGATTATTATGAAAACGACGGCTGTTTCGCTTTGCACGGTAATGCTTGCCGGAGCTTCATGCCGGGTATATGCGGCAGATACAGAACGAATCAAAGATGAAAATGTATATGTGACATTAAAGGATGATGGCAGTGTTGCAAATGTGTATGTTGTAAATGAATTTACATCGAAAAGTGCGGGAAAAGTGACCGATTACGGAGATTATAGCAGTGTTAAGAATCTGACTACAGATGATACTCTGGAGCAGAACGGAGAGACTGTTACGATGGAAGTCCCAAAAGGGAAATTCTATTATCAGGGAAATGTAGAGTCAACTGAGATTCCATGGAATATTAAGATTCAGTATACGCTGGATGGAAAGGCAATATCGGCAGAAGATTTGGCCGGAAAAGATGGACATCTGGTAATTAAAATTGATACATCCGAGAATAAAGCATGTAATAGTACTTTTTTTGAAAATTATCTGTTGCAGGCAACTGTTGTGCTTAATACGGAGAAGTGCTCTAATATTACGGCAAATGGTGCCACGGCAGGAAATGTAGGCAAGAACAGAAAGTTAATTTACAATATTATGGCCGGACAGGAAAAAGAAATTAAGATATCTGCAGATGTTGAGAATTTTGAAATGGATGCAATTTCATTTCAGGGAGTTCCAATGAGCTTTGATATTGATGAAGATTCCATTGATTTGTCAGAACTTACTGATCAGACAACAAAATTGCAGGATGCAGTTGCAGCATTGGATGACGGAGCAGGTTCATTAAAAGATGGGGCGGGTTCCTTAAAAGACGGAGCAGACCAGGCAGTAACAGGTTCGCAGACCTTACTGTCTGGTACACAGACACTTGCAAGTGGAGTCGGAGCACTTGCAAACGGAGGTAGTACATTACAGTCTGGAACAGAGAGTCTGTTATCCGGAGCTGTCTCTCTGAATCAGGGGATTGACCAGTGTGCGAATGGAAGTCATTCTCTGGCAGAGGGAAGTAAGACGCTGGCATCTGGATTGTTGGAATTGAAAACACAGGTGGACGGACTTGCGGCAAGTACCAATTCTACTGATGCAAAACAGTTGATGGCACAGTTACAGCAGTTGCAGAGCAGTTTGACAGAGCTTTCAAGCCAGGCAGGAGCAATCAGTCAGCTTTTGAATCAGAATGCACAGATTATGGGCTTAGTAATGGGCGAACATCAGCAGGTGCTTACAAATCTGAATCAGCAGGTTGCAGCAATTAATAATCAGGCGGCAGTACAGAGTCAAAGCCTTCAGAATTCTGCAAACAATGTAAATACTCAGATTAATCAGGCGATTGCGGCAATTGATACTTCTGTGGCAAATGGTGCAATTGATGCAGGAACAGCAGAAAGCCTGAAAGCGTCGCTGAATGCTTCAAGAGTTGATGGTGCACAGGAAGGAAACATTGGCGTGGTTGTCATGCCAGATGAAGAAGAGGTACTTAACCAGCAACTACAGATTATGACTGCATCGGCAACACAGTTGTCTCAAGCATCGGTCGGATTTCAAATGGCAGCCGAACAGTTGTCGGGAGCAGGCAGTCAGTTAAGCGCTGTGATAAATATGAGTGCTATGGTCGGACAGTTGCAAAGTGCAGTAACAAGTGCTTACGAAGGAGCAGCCGCACTGGAAATGGGAAGTGCACAGTTGGATGTAGGAACACAGCAATTGAAGAGTGGATCTCAGAGTCTTGTATTAGGAGTTAGTCAGGTGAATGACGGAACGAAAAACCTGGTAGGTGGAATTCAGTCTATAGAGAGCGGAAGCAATTCTCTGGTTCAGGGAACAACACAATTGACAACAGGACTTGATAGTCTTGCAAGTGGAGCCGGTTCATTGAAGAGTGGAAGCGATGAATTAAAGAGTGGAACCGAAGAATTCAAGAATCAGACGAGCGATATGGATGAACAGATTGATAACGAGATTAAAGAAATGTTGGATAAGATAGCCGGAAATGATTACGAACCTGTATCATTCGCATCAACAGAGAACACAGATATCGGGCTGGTACAGTTTGCAATCCGTACAGATGAAATTAAAATAACAGACGAGGAAGAACAGCCTGCAACAGAGGAGAAAGAAACAATTCTGGATAAGATAAAGAATTTGTTCTAATCGGAGAATAAAGAATCAGAAACAAGAAAAATCGCTTGAAAGAAAAACCTGTGCCCCCTATAATGAAAAGACAGTGTAAATGAGGTTGGTGCTTACAGATATTTGTGAGTAGAAAATTGTGAAATAGTAGGAGAGCAAGATGAGTATATTAAATGTAGAACATTTATCACATGGGTTTGGAGATCGTGCGATTTTTTCGGATGTATCATTCCGTCTTTTGAAGGGCGAGCATATCGGTCTGGTGGGGGCTAATGGTGAAGGAAAATCCACATTTATGAGTATTGTTACCGGGAAGTTGCTGCCGGATGAAGGTAAAGTAGAATGGGCGAAAAATGTGCATGCAGGATATTTGGATCAGCATGCAGTTTTAAAAAGCGGGATGACGATTCGTGAAGCATTAAAATCAGCATTTGATCCGCTTTTGCAAAAAGAACAGAGAATGAATGAAATCTGTGATATGTTAGGAACAGCAGATGATGAGCAGATGACGGAGCTTATGGAGGAACTTGGAACAATCCAGGACGAGCTGACACTGCATGATTTTTATACAATCGATGCAAAAGTAGAAGAGGTGGCAAGAGCACTGGGACTGCTCGATTTGGGGCTTGACCGGGATGTGACAGATTTAAGTGGAGGTCAGAGAACTAAAGTGCTCCTGGCAAAACTGCTTTTAGAAAAACCAGATATCCTTTTGTTAGATGAGCCGACAAACTACCTGGATGAGGAACATATTGTCTGGCTGAAACGATATTTATTGGATTATGAAAATGCATTTATATTGATCTCGCATGATATTCCGTTTTTGAATGATGTGGTAAATATTATTTATCACATGGAGAATCAGGAACTGAATCGTTATGTCGGAGATTATGATCATTTTCAAGAAGTTTATGCTGTAAAAAAAGCACAGCTGGAGGCTGCATATCGCCGTCAGCAGCAGGAAATCAGCGAACTGAAAGATTTTGTGGCGCGTAATAAAGCACGTGTTTCTACAAGAAATATGGCGATGTCACGCCAGAAAAAACTGGATAAGATGGATGTGATCGAATTAGCGGCAGAGAGACCGAAGCCGCAGTTTAAATTTCAGTATGGAAGAACTCCTGGGAAAATTTTGTTTGAGACAGAGAATCTTGTTACAGGATATGATGAGCCATTGTCAAAACCATTGAATTTTTCGATGGAACGCGGAAATAAAATTGCGCTGGTAGGAACGAATGGTATTGGAAAAACTACATTGTTGAAGAGTATTTTAGGGGTGATTCCGTCTTTGTCCGGAAAGTGTGAGCTGGGTGAAAATTTACAGATTGGTTATTTTGAACAGGAAGTAAAAGGTGATAACCGAAATACCTGTATTGAGGAGATTTGGGAAGAATTTCCTTCGTTTACTCAATATGAAGTGCGTTCTGCACTGGCAAAATGTGGATTAACGACAAAACATATTGAAAGTCAGGTGAGGGTACTTAGCGGTGGAGAGCAGGCAAAGGTGCGTCTTTGTAAGCTGATGAACAGAGATACGAATATTTTGCTTTTAGATGAGCCGACGAATCATTTGGATGTGGATGCAAAGGATTCGTTAAAGAAAGCATTACAGGAATACAGGGGAAGCATTTTGCTAATCTGTCATGAACCGGAATTTTACAAAGATGTGGTAAATGATGTATGGGATATGAGCCGTTGGACAACAAAAGTTTTCTGATAGATTTGTGGGTATAAGAGTGATTTTTTGAAGTGTCTGTGCCGGGTAACTAATAAGTACTTATTAGAATGTATTGATGGTGAGCATATTGAACTTAAAAAATTTCATAGTTATAATAAGAATATGTGAAAAAATGAAAATTAAGTTTGAAAACAAAGGAGAATCATCAATGAAAATGTTATCCATTGAACAGGAACTGAAGAATAACACTTATCCGGGAAGAGGAATCATCCTTGGAAAAAGTGAAGATGGTACAAAAGCTGTAGCAGCTTATTTTATTATGGGGAGAAGTGAGAACAGCCGTAATCGTGTGTTTGTGGAAGATGGGGAAGGTATCCGCACACAGGCGTTTGATCCATCCAAATTGACAGATCCAAGTCTGATCATTTATGCACCGGTACGTGTGCTTGGAAATAAAACAATTGTTACAAACGGAGATCAGACAGATACAATTTACGAGGGAATGGATAAACAGCTTACATTCGAACAGTCTCTTCGTTCACGCGAGTTTGAGCCGGACGGACCGAACTATACACCACGTATTTCAGGTGTGATGCATTTGGAAGACGGAAAGTATAACTATGCAATGTCTATTTTGAAAAGTAATAATGGTAATCCGGAAAGCTGTAATCGTTATACATTTGCATACGAGAATCCGGCAGCAGGTGAAGGACATTTTATTCATACATATATGCATGACGGTAATCCGCTTCCAAGTTTTGAAGGAGAGCCAAAGTTAATTGGAATTCCAAATGATATGGAGAGCTTTACAGAGTTGTTATGGAACAGCCTGAATGAAGAAAATAAAGTTTCATTATTTGTCCGCTACATTGATATTGCGACAGGAAAATACGAGACAAAGATTGTAAATAAGAACAACTAAATAATATCAGAACTGTGAAATACAATTAGTAAGAGGAGCAGATAAGATGAAAGAATTAGAATTGAAATATGGATGTAATCCAAATCAGAAACCTTCAAGAATTTATATGGCTGACGGAAGTGAACTTCCAATCCAGGTATTATGCGGACGTCCGGGATATATTAACTTCCTGGATGCATTTAATGGCTGGCTGCTTGTATCGGAATTGAAAAAGGCAACAGGTCTTCCAGCAGCAACTTCATTTAAACATGTTTCACCGGCAGGAGCAGCAGTAGGACTTCCATTAGATGAGACACTTGCGAAAATTTACTGGGTAGATGACCTTGGAGAACTTTCTCCACTGGCATCAGCATATGCAAGAGCAAGAGGTGCAGACAGAATGTCTTCATTCGGTGATTTTATTGCACTTTCTGATGTGTGTGATGTAGATACAGCGAGATTGATCAAGAGAGAAGTTTCAGATGGTGTGATCGCACCTGGATTTGAGCCGGAAGCATTGGAATTGTTGAAACAGAAGAAAAAAGGAAATTACAATGTTATTCAGATCGATCCAAATTATGTGCCGGCTCCATTGGAACATAAAGAAGTATTTGGAATTACATTTGAACAGGGAAGAAATGAGTTGAAGATTGATGACGAATTTTTCTCAAATGTTGTAACAGATAATAAGGAAATTCCTGATTCAGCTAAGATGGATCTTGCAATTTCTATGATCACATTAAAATATACACAGTCAAACTCTGTATGTTACGTAAAGGGCGGACAGGCAATCGGTATCGGAGCAGGACAGCAGTCCCGTATTCATTGTACACGTCTGGCAGGACAGAAGGCAGACAACTGGTGGCTTCGTCAGTCTCCACAGGTTCTGGGACTTCAGTTTAAAGATGGAATCGGACGTGCAGATCGTGATAATGCAATCGATCTCTATATTGGAGAAGAATATATGGATGTTCTTGCAGATGGTGTTTGGGAGAATACATTTAAAGAAAAACCGGCAGTATTTACAAGAGAAGAAAAACGTGCATGGCTGGATAAGATGACAGATGTTTCACTTGGTTCGGATGCATTCTTCCCATTTGGAGATAATATCGAACGAGCTCATAAGAGTGGTGTAAAATATATTGCACAGCCGGGTGGCTCAGTGAGAGATGACAACGTAATTTCAGTATGTAATAAATATGGCATGGCAATGGCATTTACAGGAATTCGTTTATTCCACCACTAAAATATAATGAAAATGAAAAAGAATGTGCTTCGGTACATTCTTTTTTTATGCCGTGGGACTGGAAAAAACGAGGGTAATGTGGTATAGTCACTACTATATGGAGGAAACACTATGGTATTAGAGACGAGAAGTCCTGAACAGACATTTCAGATTGGTGTTGATCTGGCAAAGAAAGCCGTACCGGGACAAGTATTTACTTTGACAGGAGATCTAGGTGTTGGTAAAACTGTATTTACACAGGGATTTGCACATGGATTAGGAATCACAGAGCCTGTGAATAGTCCGACATTCACAATCGTTCAGGTGTATGAGGGAGGACGACTTCCATTTTATCATTTTGATGTATATCGTATCGGTGATGTAGAAGAGATGGATGAAGTCGGTTTTGATGAATATGTGATGGGGGAAGGCGTATCGCTGATTGAATGGGCGAATTTGATCGAAGAGATACTTCCTGAAAGACGTACAGAGATCATTATTGAAAAAGATCTTCAAGAAGGATTTGAGTATCGGAGAATTACGATAGAAGAACGATAAAAAACACATTTGGGAAAAGGTCAGCGTTGTCTGACCTTTCTTGGTTAGCAATGAACACTTAACAAGGTGACAGGAGGAGCATATGAGAGTACTGGCAATTGACAGCTCAGGAATGACTGCGACAGTGGCAGTTGTAGAAGATACGCAAACAATTGCGGAATATACAGTAAATTTTAAAAAGACACATTCACAGACATTGTTGCCGATGATCGATACAATGGGGAAGATGATAGAGCTTGATCTGAAATCAATAGATGCGATTGCTGTAGCAGGAGGACCGGGTTCATTTACAGGTCTTCGAATTGGGTCAGCTACGGCAAAAGGATTGGGGCTGGCATTGGAGAAACCATTGATCCACGTGCCGACAGTAGATGGATTGGCGTATAATCTTTACGGATGCCAGGATATTATTTGTCCTATTATGGATGCCAGAAGAAAGCAAGTTTATACAGGAATGTATACATTTGCAAGAAGAGAACTGGAAGGAAGTAAGGAGACAGAACTGGTACTGGATGTATTAGAAGCACAGAATGCATCTCCAATAGACGAGGTGATAGAGCGTTTGAATATACATGGAAGACCGGTTGTATTTCTCGGAGATGGCGTGCCGGTATATCAGAACGTAATCAAAGAAAAGATGCGTGTACCATTTTCTTTTGCACCTGCGAGTGCGAACCGTCAGAGAGCAGCAGTAGTCGGAGCACTTGGGATTCAGTATTATAAAGAAGGCAGATTTGAGACGGCAATGGAACATCAGCCGGATTATCTGCGTGTATCACAGGCGGAAAGAGAGCGTGCGGAAAAAGAACGCAAGGCCGTTGTATCGATTCGCCAGATGAAAGTAGAAGATGCGGCAGCAATCGCAGAGATGGAACATCAGACGTTTTCAGATGCCTGGAGTGAGAAGGCAATTCTTGACACACTTCGTAATCCAAAAACAATTTGTCTTGTAGCAGAAAAGATTGGAAAAATCGTAGGATATTGTATTGTTTATACAGCAGATGATGAGGCTGATATTGCCAGAATTGCAGTGTTAAAAGAATCAAGAAGATTTGGTATCGCATCAGAATTGATACATGCATTAGATGTGATCTGCTGGGAGAACCAGATACAGATTATTATGTTGGATGTTCGTGTCAGCAATGAAGATGCAAGAGCATTTTACGAAAAGCATGGCTTTACACAGGACGGAATCCGTGAAAATTATTATAAAAATCCAATGGAAGATGCAATTTTAATGAGTCGTGCGGTGATACCAACGAAAAAATAGAGCGTAGAAATAGAGGAATAGTATGTTAGATGTATGTTTACTTGGCTGTGGCGGGATGATGCCACTGCCATATCGTTGGCTGACTTCCCTGATGACCAGATTTAATGGAAGCAGTTTGCTGATCGACTGTGGAGAGGGAACCCAGATTGCAATAAAAGAAAAAGGATGGAGTTTTAAACCGATTGATGTGATTTGTTTTACTCATTATCATGGTGACCATATTAGCGGTTTGCCGGGATTGTTGCTGACAATGGGGAATGCGGACCGAACGGAACCGCTGACTTTGATCGGACCAAAAGGATTAGAAAGAGTTGTAAATGCCCTCAGGGTAATCGCACCGGAATTACCATTTCCAATTTATTACAAAGAAATTGAAGGCGCAGAACAGACTTTTGAGATGAATGGATACAGGCTTAAGGCGTTTCGTGTAAATCATAATGTACTTTGTTACGGATATACATTGGAAATCGACCGTGCCGGAAAATTTGATCCTGCACGTGCAAAAGAACAGAATATTGAACAGAAATATTGGAGTTTGTTGCAGAAGGGTGAAACGATAGAGGCAGAAGGTCGTGTGCTGACTCCGGACATGGTGCTCGGACCAGCCAGAAAAGGAATCAAGCTGACTTATACAACGGATACAAGACCAACAAAATCAATTCGTGAAAATGCGGTGGATTCGGATTTGTTTATTTGTGAAGGAATGTACGGAGAAAAGGAAAAGGCAGCAAAAGCAGTGGAATATAAGCATATGACATTTTATGAGGCAGCAGAGCTTGCAAAAGAAGCAAATGTAAGAGAAATGTGGTTGACACATTATAGTCCGTCGCTTACGCATCCGGAGATGTATATGGATGAAGTGCGTAAGATTTTTCCGGCGTCTAAAGCGGGAAAAGACAGGATGTCTGTAGAAATGAAATTTGACTAGGAGAAAATTATGAGGGAAATACAGGATATTAATATTTTGGCAATAGAAAGTTCCTGCGATGAAACTGCAGCAGCGGTAGTGCATAATGGAAGAGAAGTACGATCTAATATTATTTCTTCTCAGATTGACCTGCACAAATTGTATGGTGGAGTCGTACCGGAAATTGCATCCAGAAAGCATATTGAAAAAATCAACCAGGTAATTGAAGAGGCATTGAAAGAAGCGGATACAACGTTGGATGAAATCGATGCGATCGGAGTGACTTATGGACCGGGGCTTGTGGGAGCCCTGTTAGTTGGCGTTGCAGAAGCAAAGGCAATCGCATTTGCAAAGAATAAACCATTGATCGGAGTGCATCATATAGAAGGTCATATTTCTGCAAATTATATTGAACATCCAGATTTAGAGCCGCCGTTTTTGTGCCTGGTAGTATCTGGCGGACATACGCATCTTGTATGTGTAAAGGAATATGGAAAGTATGAAATCTTGGGCGGAACACGCGATGATGCAGTTGGAGAAGCCTATGATAAAGTGGCACGTACAATTGGTTTGGGATATCCGGGAGGACCGAAGATTGAAAGAATCGCACGTGAAGGAGATCCGAATGCAATTGTATTTCCAAAAGCACGAATTGAAGGATCACCATACGATTTTAGCTTTAGTGGATTGAAATCAGCTGTCTTAAACTATATCAATGGATGCCAAATGAAAGGACTGGAATATAATCCGGCAGATATTGCGGCATCATTTCAGAAGGCAGCAATTGATGCATTGGTAGAGAAATCTATGAAAGCAGTAGATGAATTTGATATGTATAAGTTTGCGATAGCAGGCGGAGTGGCATCGAATGGGGCATTGCGTCAGGCGATGGAAGAGGCATGTGCAAAACGTGATATGAAATTTTATTATCCGTCTCCGATTTTCTGTACAGATAATGCAGCAATGATCGGTGCGGCGGCATATTATGAATATCTTGCAGGAACAAGACACGGATGGGATTTGAATGCCGTGCCGAATCTGAAGCTTGGAGAACGATAAACGCTCCGCGAGGATGCGCAGTGATTAGGTAAAGAATGTGTCAGCTTACGCTGACCAGAATCACGCGCCAAGTCTCGCGGTTGCTCGACTTGAAAAAGTATGGAATAAAGAGGAGAATCTTGGAATGGAAAAGAAACATTGTACAGCAATCGTATTGGCAGCAGGACAGGGAAAGCGAATGGGAACAAAAGTGCATAAACAATATCTGTTGTTACAGGATAAGCCTGTGCTGTATTATTCATTACAGACATTTCAAGATTCTCCTCTTATAGATGAGATTTATCTTGTTACCGGACAAGGCGAGGAATCGTATTGTGAAGAACAGATTGTAAAGCCATACGGCTTTACGAAAGTGACACATATTGTGGAAGGCGGAGCAGAACGTTATAATTCCGTATGGAATGCATTAAAGCACGTAGAGGATGGATATGTATTCATTCATGATGGCGCACGCCCGTTTATAAGTGAAGAGATAATAGAACGTGCATATGAATCTGTTCAGAGTTGTAATGCATGTGTTGTTGGAATGCCGGTAAAGGATACAATAAAGATTGCGGATGATCATGCAAATGTTGCTGAAACTCCGGACAGAAGTAAAGTATGGATGGTGCAGACACCACAGGTTTTTCATGTCGGGCTGGTGAAAGAAGCATATAGATGTTTAATGGAACAAGAAGAGACGAATGTAACGGATGATGCGATGGTAGTAGAAACATTTACGGGGCATTCTGTAAAATTAGTGCAAGGAAGCTATGAAAATATTAAAATCACAACGCCGGAAGACTTGGAAATAGGCGAGGTTTTTGCTGGAAAATATGGGAAATAAAGGGTCTTTTAAAAAAAGTTTAAAAAAGTTTAAAAAAAGTGTTGACATAATATAAACCATATGATAGTATACTACTTGTCGCGAACGACATAAATAAAAAGCGACAAAACAGAATATGGAGAGGTATCGAAGTGGTCATAACGAGGCGGTCTTGAAAACCGTTTGTCCGCAAGGGCGCGTGGGTTCGAATCCCACCCTCTCCGCTTGAATCGCATAGACATTTGTCTATGCGATTTTTTGTTGTATAGAAATGAAATTTCCTATGTAACAAAAAGTCTCCGGCAGGATGCGTTTTATAAACTTAAAAAAAGGACTGGACAAATCAGAACAAATCATGTATATTAGTTTTCGGTCGTTTTTTTGGAGAAGTACCCAAGCTGGCCGAAGGGGCTCCCCTGGAAAGGGAGTAGGTCGTTAGTAGCGGCGCGAGGGTTCAAATCCCTCCTTCTCCGTTTGTGTTACATGATTATGCATGTGATACAAGAAGGCATGAAAACCGATAAAACATTTTTTGAGACAAGATGAAAAAAGTTTTGAAAAAGTGTTGACAGAATAAAGAGTACATGCTAATATAAATAAGCTGTCGCAAACAAGACATCGAGAGAATGAACTTGAAGCGATAAAGCAAAAAATAAAATTAAAAAAGTTGTTGACAAACAGCGAAAGATGTGATAATCTAAATAAGCTGTCGCAAACGACAACAAAGAACATTGATAACTAAACAATAGACAACAGATCCTTGAAAATTTCTTTA
>OIZF01000945.1_pt1 | contig 18375 bp, 15 predicted proteins | sample 1588471 | NCBI WGS metagenome assembly OIZF01 (sample SAMN03283279) | human gut metagenome | biome: human-associated habitat; material: feces | host: Homo sapiens | place: Peru | collected 2012
AAAAAGCACTCAGAAAGTGTTAAAAATCAAAGAGTATTGAAAATCAAGGTTTTATACTTAGTTAGTCATAGTAAGTTTTGGTTAGTTATAAGGCTCTAAATACAAAAGAAAAATAAAAAACGGATTCATCTCTATCATTTTAAGATAATAAAAAGATATGGATGAATCCGTAATCATATAAAGCTATTGTTTGATATGTCAGCCTTTAACTGCGGCTTACTTGGAATCCGTTCTGGCAGAGCGACATCTCAACGAAGCGTGCCTTGTCGTTAGGACGGTTCTCAGAGAGGATGCGGCGGATGCGGGCTGCGGCGTCCTCGTCCTTTGCCACCATGTAAAGATAGCCGCCACCTCCGGCGCCCGGCAACTTGTAGCCAAGGCAGAGGTCGTCAACGAGGCGGGTGAGGGCCTCTACGGCAGGAGGATTAGTGCCCAAGTCGAGAGCCTGGTTCTGCTTCCATGTCTTGCCGACAAGACGTCCCATACGCTCGAAGTCCATGCGCTGTATGGCATCAAACATGTCGAGGGCGTGCGCCTTCATCTCACGCAGCTGTGCCAGTTCGTCATGCTCGTTGAGGAACATGCGGCGGACAATCTCGGCGAGGATGGTCTTCGCCGTGCGTGTGATGCCGGTGTAATAGAGCAGGTGGCATGCCTTGTATTCGGGAAGAGTGAAGAGGGCGTCCGGCATGTAGCGGACCTCCGGGTTCTGGCAGAAGCCGCGCTCGGTCTGCAGCAGCTTGATGCCCGGCAGGAGTCCGCCGAACTGGTCCTGCCATCCGCCTCCCGTGGTGAGGAGCTGTTCGAGGACAAGTGTGCGATGACCGATCTCAGCCTTGTCCCATCCCAGTCCGCAGAAGTCGCTCAATGCGCCGAGGACTGTGGCAGCGAGGACGGAGCTTGTGCCAAGACCAGAACCGGCAGGGATGGCTGAGAGCAGCGTCACCTCAAGGCCGCATCCGAAGGCACGCAGCTGTTCTTCCAGAGAATTGTACTGGTCCTTGCAGAACTGCGGGAGGAAGCCGGAGAGCGAGAGGGCTGCCTTGGGGATGGAGAACGGCGAGCCAACCTTATTGAAAGCTGCCAGCTCCTCGTATGTGGTGATGGTTTCGGACGCGCCGAGGTCGATGCTTCGCAGAACGATGTGAGGTTCGCTGCATGGCTTGACGTAAGTCTGGAGCGGCGGCTGACCGTTCAGCTTTATGGCAAGGTTGACCACATTGCCGCCTTCCATGAGGCAGAAGGGAGGCGTGTCGGTCCAGCCACCGGCAATGTCGATGCGGACGGGCGAACGTCCCCAGACTATCTGGTCGGCATATACAGAAAGACGCGGGCATTGGCGTACGCGCAGAGCTTCGTCCGTGAGACCCTGACGCAGCAGCGAGAACGCCTCTTCCTCGTACTTGCCGCCGTCCTTGCCAGCGAAGCGAAGAGCCTCAGAACGGAACATGGCGTCCTTTGTGCGTGTGAGTAATGATGCCGAAGAGGGCAGCGGGGAGGGGAGAGGAATGTCGTAACGTCCATAGTCGCGAGCGGTGCTCTCAAGGTCGGCTTGATAGAAGACGCTGTGCTCCCAGTTCTTGGCAATGACTGCGAGGTTCTGACAGCGCAACTTGGTGCGCTGAGCCACAAGACGGCAGAGATTGGCCTCGCTGCTTATTTCGTCGGCACAGACGCGGCGTGAAGCTGCCCAAATGGCCTTGCCCTCTTCGAGAGACGGATCGAAGAGCATCCAGCGCAGTACGACGCCCATATCGTCCACGTTGCTGACTATGGGGAAGATGCGGGCAGCCTGAAGGTCATGGCGTCCCTCAATGTCGTCGATGCAGATGCCGCGTTCCTTAGCCCATTCTGCAAACGAACCGCCGAGATATTCCACCTCAGCAAGGTCGCCACGGAACTTATCGTTAAATCCGTAAGGACGCACCGCCCACTGGTCTTCGCCGATGGGTACAATGTCAACGCATTGTCCCTCGCCGAGATTCAGCGTCCAGTTGTTCTCAGGAACACCGGTCACGATGTTGTCCTTAGTGAGGGTCCATCCGGCGCCGATGAAGGCGTTCTCCACCCAGGTGTTGCGATTGTTCTCGTTCCACTTAATCTTTACCTCTGTATTCTGCACGAAAATGGAAGGATGAGGCTTGCGGTCGTGATGCATAATCTCGCGCTGGTCGCTGACGAGATTCTGGATGGCAAGCATAGACGAAAGAAGTTCGTGTGATGTGCCGAAGTGATAGAACTCGCCGCCGGGGAGAGGCAGGATGGCAACCTTAAGATCGTTGACAGCCGCGTCCTTGATGACCGGTTCTGATCCTAAAGCGCAGCCGAACTCGCCGTACATATCATAATTGATGACGTCGCCGTCAAGCTCCTTGCCTTCAGCAGATGAGTGCTGCATGAGCACCTTCACGGCACGGTCTGAGAGAATCCATACGCCGATGTCGGTAAGATAGAAATGATCGGCAAGCAGCGATGAGAGTGTCTCTACGGACGGCTTCTGAAGCATGCACTTCAGCTCCGTTGGGTTCTCGCGTGTGGACACGAAGACGCCGTGGTCCTTGGCAATCTCCGGACCGAGCCACAGACCGTAGCACACGATGTCGGCATCCTCAGGGATGGCCTGCAGTGGCTCTGTGGAACGGATGTATACGTCGCCGCTGACAATCATCGTATTGAGTCCCTTCGGAGCGATGTCCATGATGCGCTTATAGAGAGGCACCTGCAGCGAGAGCAGATCCTGATGAAGGCTCTGACCGCGCTCCCAACGGAAGACAGGCAGCGGTGTGAGAATCTTTCCAGAAGGAGCGTACGACGGCAGACGGCGGCTTTGTCCTCCGGCGTGGAGAAGCAGACGCTTGTCGGCAGCAAGCCATTCGTCGAAGGTGCGGCCCTCGTCATTTGCCTCATAGGCGGCACGAAGCAGCCATGTGGTTCCTCCGCCGGAGCCAAGCTTCTTGCCCACGGGGTCGTTGGTGCAGAACCACTCACTCTTCGGGAGTTCGGTTATCTCATGAAAGCTGCCCACCAGGTTTGGCGGCAGAGACAATAGTTTCTTCATCTTTATTATATGTATATTATGTTTTTATTTTTCTTCTTCCTCGTTCTCGTAAAGATAGAACATGCGTTCCATCATCTGCCACTTTTCGTCGCTTGTGGCGTCAGCTGTGCAGTTCTGGAACTGTGCCACATGACTTTCCCATTCCGCCTGACGCGGCAAGGTGGCAAGGCGAGCCATGGCTTCGTCCCAGCGGAAATCCACGGGAGCGTCAACGATCATCACAAGTCGGTTTTTGAGTATGTATATCTCCATCTCAAGAATGCCTACAGCCTGGATACCCTCCTTTATATCGTCCCAGAAATGCTCCTTGTCGTGAGCCTCACGATACTTCTGAATGAGAGTGCTGTCGTCCTTGAGGTCCATGGTCTGTACGTAGCGCTTGGTGGGCTGTCCGTACTGCTTGCTTATATATCCGTTTGTCATAAGTGAAATGTTAAATAATGGTTCTTATCGTCTTAAAAAGATACACTTTTGCAAAATTACACAAGATTTTTCAGATTCTACCATCATAAAACCGTAACTTTGCAGTATGGAAATAAAAAAATCATATAAGGCAGATCTTGACCGGCATTGGCTGAAGAGGTTTCTTATAGGGCTGGCTATAGCACTGTCGCTGTTCGTGGCGGTTCTGGAGTTCCCAGTGCGTTATGGAGGAACGGATACGGAGGACGACTCGATGGACGACGTGCTGCAGGAAATGGCGATGCGCAAGAAACAAGAACGCCAGGATATGATAGCCGTAGTGGAGCCGTCACGTCCACGCAAGAAGCAACAGCAGAAGATAAAGGTAGTGGACAAGATACAGAAGGACCTTCAGAACATCGCCGATATCAGTAAGAAGCGTATTGTGGGTGACGAAGAAGGAAACGGTGAGAAGAACGACAAGGCAGAAAAAGCCGACGATAATACGCCTTCTCCGGTGGCGGTGGATATGGGAGACAATCCGCTGAACTTCCGCATCGTAGAGCAACTGCCCGAATTTCCGGGAGGAATGTCGGCGTTCGTGAAGTGGCTGACCGACAATCTTCGTTATCCTCCAGTGGCTCAACGTCAGAAGATTCAGGGACGTGTGGTAATCTCGTTCGTCATCAATCGCGACGGATCGATATGCGACTTGAAAGTGGCTCATTCAGTAAACCCCATCTTGGACAATGAGGCGCTCAGAGTGGCACGTATGATGCCACGCTGGAAACCTGGCATTGACAAGAACCGTCCTTGCCGTACTTTGTTCGCCATCCCCGTGGAGTTTAAGCTCTGACAAGGTGATGCCATGTCGGCATAAAGGAATTATAAACATAAACATTCATCTTATTTCATAATAACTATGATTAATGCAGACCAAATATTGAAGCTCGTCAACGACTATCTTGAGCAGCTTCCGTACGACCGCCGTCCGGCGTCGCTTTACGAACCGATACGTTATGTGCTCTCTATGGGAGGAAAGCGCATACGCCCAGTGCTTATGCTCCTTTCGTATAATCTCTTCAAGGAGGATCCAGAGACTATCCTTATGCCTGCTTGTGCACTTGAGACCTACCATAACTATACGCTTCTGCATGACGACCTCATGGACAATGCTGATCTGCGTCGCGGTCATGAGACTGTGCACAAGAAGTGGAATGCCAATACTGCAATCCTCTCAGGCGACTCAATGCTCGTGCTTGCTTATCAGCGAATGCAGCAATGCAGCAGTGACAAGATGGCTGAGGTGCTGGCATTGTTCACCGAGACAGCTCTCGAAATTGGTGAGGGTCAGGAGTATGACATGGCTTTTGAGCATCGTGACGATGTGTCGGAGGAGGAATACATTGAGATGATCCGACTCAAGACAAGCGTACTGCTTGCTTGCGCACTCAAGATTGGTGCCATCCTTGCCGGTGCTTCGAAGGAGGACGCTGACAATCTGTATCGATTCGGTGAGCAGATTGGTCTGGCTTTCCAGTTGCAGGACGACTTCCTCGACGTATATGGCGACACACGTGTGTTCGGTAAGGCTATCGGTGGAGATATCACGTCTAACAAGAAGACATTCATGCTCATCAATGCCCTTAATCATGCTAATGATGATCAGCGTCGTCAGCTTGAAAGCTGGATCAGCGCTACAGAGTTCGACCGCGACGAGAAGGTGGCTGCCGTGACCCGACTTTACAACGAGATAGGTATCGACCGCATGGCTCAGGACAAGATTGCCTACTACTTTGAGCAGAGCCGTAAGTATCTTCAGGCTGTGTCGGTGGACGAGAGCCGTAAGGCAGAGCTTGCCGCTTATGCCCAGCGCATGATGAACCGCCAATACTAATCAGTGACGTATGATACAGTTTATTGACACGCATACCCATCTTGACGGAACGGAGTTTGACGCTGATCGCGACGAAGTGATGGAGCGTGCGCGTGCCGCCGGTGTAAGCAAGGTGTTTCTGCCTGCCATCGACCTGAAGTCAGTGGAGACTGTCCTTGCCGTAAGCCGAAAGTATGAGGGGTATGCCTATCCGATGATTGGACTCCATCCTGAAGAGGTGGGAGCAGACTGGGAAAACGTATTGCAGAAAATGCGTGAATACATCGTGCCAGGTCATCCGTTCATTGCCATCGGTGAGGTGGGACTCGACTTCTATTGGACTCGCGATAACGAGCGCGAACAGCTGGCTGCGTTCGAGCGTCAGGTGGAGTGGTCGGTGGAGACACGCCTGCCGCTGATGATACATTGCCGTAAGGCGCAGAACGAGATGGTGGCGGTGATGCGTCGCTATCAGAATGAGTTGCCGGGCGGAGTGTTTCATTGTTTCACAGGTAATGAGAAGGAAGCGGAGCAACTGCTCGATTTCCATAACTTCGTGCTTGGCATCGGTGGCGTGTTGACGTTCAAGAAGAGTCATCTGCCGGAGGTTCTTCCTGCATCCGTACCACTCTCACGTATAGTACTTGAGACAGACTCACCTTATATGGCACCGGTGCCCAAGAGAGGAGAACGCAATGAGAGTGCTTACGTGGAGTTTGTGCTGAAACGTCTCGCCGAAGCGTATGGCGTGGAGGACGAGGACGTGGCCAGACAGACTAATGAGAATGTGGAAAGAGTGTTCCGTATAGGCTGATATTAATATAGAACACGTCAGTTTTTTACTGTTAACATAGATTAAATCACAGATGCTTCGTTTTGGCATCTGTGATTTTTTTCATATCTTTGCATCCACTATTTAAAGGAGAGGTGCTCGAGTGGTTGAAGAGGCACGCCTGGAAAGCGTGTAGGCGTCAAAAGCGTCTCGCAGGTTCGAATCCTGTTCTCTCCGCAAAATGAAAAGCCTTGCTGGACAAAAACAGCAAGGCTTTTCTGTTATTATGGACATTGTTAAGTTCTCGAAAGTGTGTAGTGCAATAGTAAATCACAAAAAAACTCTTATAGATAATAAAAATTATTGTAGTTGAACTCTGATAACGGAGTATGTTCGTTGTCCATCTCTTTCATTCGTGCCGGTATTTCATGCCATGGCGTTTCTTCGTCAATCAGTTTGCGCAAATGGCAGAACATTGTTCGGTTAGAGCTGTGGATTTCGTCCTGGGTTGTCGCTATCCCATATTCCTCAGCCTCGCTCATTTCAGAGATAATCATTCCAGAGAATAGTCCATGCAGACCTTCAGCCTTGGCAAACTCTACTGCATGACACCAGATGCCAATCATATTGCTGCCGTGTCTGCGAAGCTGATAGGCTTGCGGATGACCTACGATGATGCCGTCGAAGCCTTCCTCTTCATCATTCTTACGGTAATAAAGTCCTCTTTCACTACCATGACCAAGCAGCATGATGTGATCTCTTATGGAGGTGCTGTGCAAGAATTGACCCATCATCCGATTGGAACATTCTTTTGTGATCACTTTTGCTTCAAGTCCTTCATAAAGGAGCTGGAGCACATCGGTTGTCCTGTCTTGTGGATGTACTACTAACATAGCTTTCTGGTTTTATTATGGTTATTAATGTGTTTTGTTTCTACTTCGTTAATGGTATAGAGTACGTAAAAAGTAACCTTCTATCTTGAAAACAATTTATTTGCTAAAAAATAAAAGGACGGAGTGTCAGTAACTGCTGTTACTACGCTCCGTCCTGTTTGTTGTTTTTCCGTTAATGCCCTAACCTTAGAGGCTTATGTCATGAAGAACCTCTGAAAGGGTGGGGTGTGTGTGGATGATGTCTGCCAATTCGCTTACTGTAGCATCCTTGTTCATGAGTGCTGCCACCTCCTGAATGATGTCTGAAGAGTGTGCGCCATAAGCGTGGCAACCGAGAATGCGTCCGTCCTCTGGAGTGACGAACAGCTTGATCATGCCGTCCGTGGCATCCATAGCGAGAGCCTTACCGTTGGAACGATAGAATCCTTTGCGGCATACGTATTCTGTGCCGGCATCCTTCAGATTGTCCTCACTCTTGCCGACGCTTGCAGCCTCGGGAGTTGTGAAGATTGCCGACGGCATAATGTCAAAGCGGATGTTGTCCTCTTTGCCAAGTATGCGGCGAACAACGTGCAGACCTTGGAATGTTGCAGCATGTGCAAGCATACAACGTCCGTTAACGTCGCCGATAGCATATACGCCCTCTACGTTGGTTTGGAAGTTGTCGTCCACAACGATGCCGGTACGACCACACTCGATGCCTGCTGCCTCAAGGTTTAGACCCTCAACAACGGCACGACGACCAGTGGCAACGAGCACTACGTCTGCTGCTACCTCAGAAGCCTTGCCCTTCTTCTCGAAGGTGACAACGAGCTGACGTGATCCGTCCTCTGCGTTCTCCTCACGGATAGACTTAACGCCTGACTGCATGGAGAAGTCTACTCCCCGCTTCGAGATAGCCTGACGAAGACGCTTGGCGATGTCCGAATCGAGAGTAGGCAGACATTCCTTGAGGAACTCTATAACCTTAACCTCGCTACCCAAGCTGCTGAAGATGGAGGCAAACTCCATTCCTATAACGCCTGCACCGATGATGCAGAGGCGGCGTGGCAATGTGGTGAGAGCAAGAAGCTCCGTTGACGTAACCACACCAGGAACGTTGATGCCCTCTATTGGAGGCATCTTGGCTTCGCTTCCGGTGGCGATGATGATGTTCTTGGCAGTGTAAAGCTCGTCGCCTACTGCCACGGTATGAGCGTCCTTGAAGCTTGCTGTTCCCTTCACGAATGTGATGCCGGGAGTTTGCATCAAGAGTTCGATGCCGCTGCGCAACTGGCTAACCACCTGGTCCTTACGCTCTATCACTTTTGCGAAGTCAATGGCGCCAAGAGAAGCCTCTACGCCGAACGCAGCTGCCTTTCTTACGGTCTCCACCACCTCGGCGTTGCGGCATAATGTCTTAGTGGGAATACATCCTCTGTTCAGACAGGTGCCACCAGCCTCCTTTGCCTCAATGATTACGACAGACAGACCGTTTGTCGCAGCAAAGTGGGCGGCTTTGTAGCCTCCGGGACCGGAACCTATTATGATAAGATCAGAATTGTTCATAATCCATCTGTTTGTTTTCAGGTTTACCTTATTATGCCTGTCCTTGTTCCTGTTTCCAAGTAAGGATAGGCTGCTTGGCTGCCAGCACGTCGTCCACACGACCTGTAGGTGTGTTGTGCGGAGCAGTCTTCACAATCTCAGGATTGGTGCGAGCCTCCTCTGCAATCTTGTGCATAACGTCGATGAATGCGTCGAGAGTCTCTATGCTTTCGTTCTCCGTCGGCTCTATCATCATTGCCTCGTGGAAGAGCAGCGGGAAGTAGATGGTAGGAGCATGGTAGCCATAGTCGAGCAGACGTTTTGCCACGTCCATTGTGGTAACGCCGGTGCTCTTGTCCTTCAGACCATCAAACACAAACTCGTGCTTGCAGACTGTCGGGATGGGCAACTCATAGTCATCGCGGAGCGACTCCTTGATGTAGTTGGCTGCGAGAGTGGCAAGCGGACCAACCATGCGTACGTGCTCACGTCCCAATGTAAGGATGTAGCTGTAAGCACGCATCATCACAGCGAAGTTGCCGAAGAACTCGCCAACATGGATGTTGCTGTCGTCTGTTGTTACGATGCGGTATGTGCCGTCTGCCTCCTTTGCCACCTTGGGAACGGGGAGCAGATTCTCCAGACCTTCGCGTACGCCGACAGGACCCGAACCGGGACCGCCGCCACCGTGAGGTGTAGAGAATGTCTTGTGCAGATTGATGTGCATAACGTCGAATCCCATATCGCCAGGACGGCAAGCGCCGAGCATCGGGTTGAGGTTAGCTCCATCATAATACATCAGACCGCCGCACTCGTGAACGAGGTGCTGAATCTCAGGAATCTCACGCTCGAAGAGACCAAGAGTGTTGGGGTTGGTCATCATCACAGCTGCGATGGTGTCGTCGAGCAGACCACGGAGGTCATTAACGTCCACTACGCCATTGGCTGTTGACTTCACCTCCACAATCTCCAGTCCGCAGACTGCAGCAGAAGCAGGATTAGTGCCGTGAGCCGAGTCAGGTACGATAACCTTGGTACGCTTCAGATCGCCACGACTCTGGTGGTAAGCGCGGATAACCATCAGACCGGTAAGCTCGCCGTGTGCTCCAGCGAACGGATTGAGTGTGAACTCCTTCAGGCCGGTAAGGGCAGAAAGAGCCTTCTGCATCTCGTAATAAAGCTGAAGAGCGCCCTGGCATGTGTATGCCGGCTGCAGCGGATGGAGAGCCGCGAACGACGTAAGAGCCGCCATCTCTTCGTTTATAACGGGATTATATTTCATTGTGCAGCTTCCAAGAGGGTAGAAGCCGTTGTTCACGCCAAAGTTGTTGTTGCTCAGATTGGTATAATGGCGAACAACAGTCAGCTCGTCGCACTCAGGCAGTTCAGCGTCCTTCTCACGGCGCTGTTCAGCGGGCAGTTCATAGTTGCCAAACTCATTTTTGGGCAACGAGTAGGCACGGCGTCCCGGACGGGAAAGTTCGAAAATCAGATTTCCGTATAGTCGATTGTTCATAGCTGTTCCTCCTTTACGATATTTACGAGACGATGAATCTCCTCCTTAGTACGCTTTTCAGTTACTGCAAACATGATGGTGTCTGCTTCCACCTTTATGCCGCCCATAATGCCGTTCTCTATGAAACGTTTCTGCAAGCTGTCAACGTCTCCCTTGTATCTCAAGCAGAACTCGTTGAAGAAGGGCTGGTTGTATCTTTCTTCGAAGCGTCCCGTCTCCAGCAACTGGTCGTGCAGGTAGTGAGCGCCGTCGAATGACATCTTAGCAGCTTCCTTCACACCTTCCTTACCCATTACAGACATGTAGATGGTAACGAAGAGAGCCATGAGCGACTCGTTAGAGCAGATGTTGGATGTGGCTTTCTGACGACGGATGTGCTGTTCGCGTGCCTGAAGTGTGAGCACGTAAACGCGCTGTCCGCGGTTGTCCACAGTCTTGCCGACAATACGTCCCGGCATCTTGCGCATCTGCTTTTCGCGACAGCACATATAGCCTACAGACGGACCGCCGAATGCCATCGGGATGCCCAATGACTGACCGTCGCCCACTGCGATGTCAGCTCCCCACTCGCCTGGAGTCTTGAGGAGAGCCAAGTCAGCTGCTACGCTGTTGATTACGAAGAGCGACTTCTGTGCATGGCAGGCATCAGCAAAACCGCTGTAGTCCTCCACGATGCCGTGATAGTTAGGCTGCTGAACAATAACACCAGCCACGCCACCTGCCTTCAGTCTTTCTTCCATCTGTGCCTTGTCAGTCACGCCGTCAGTTTCGGCGATGGTCTCCACCTTGAAGCCATGGAAATGAGCGTAAGTCTTGACAACGGCAACAGCCTTCGGGTCGAGAGTAGCTGATACCAGCACGGTGTCTGTCTTCTTTGTTGAAGCGAGTGCCATAATGGCTGCCTCTGCCGTAGCTGTAGAGCCGTCATACATGGAAGCGTTAGAGATGTCCATGCCGGTAAGCTCTGCCATCATGCTCTGGTATTCGAATATGTAGTGGAGTGTTCCCTGTGATATTTCTGCCTGATACGGTGTGTAGCTTGTGAGGAATTCGGAACGAGAGATGATGTTAGGTACTACGGATGGCGTATAATGGTCATAGACACCAGCTCCAGCAAATACTGTGAGAATCTGGTTCTTGTCGCCCAACTGCTTGAAGTAAGAACGTATTTCTTCTTCGCTCTTAGGCTCCGGTAAGTCGTATTCGCCGCGGAATCTGACCTCTTCGGGCACATCCGAGTAGAGGTCTTCGAGCGAGGTCATACCTGCCTTTTCCAGCATGTGCCTGATATCGTCCTCTGTGTGTGGAAAATACTTGAAGTTCATAGGTTTTTAGTTTTTTTTCTTTTACGAAGACGGGGTGATGTTATATGGGGTGGGGTGTTTCCTTGTTTATGCTTGTCGGCTTATTCCTTGCAGAGCTCCTCGTAAGCGGCAGCGTCCATAAGGTTGTCCAGCTCTGTCTTGTCAGACAGCTCCACCTTCATAATCCAGTTAGCGAAAGCGTCCTCGTTGAGAAGCTCAGGCTTGTCCTCGAGAGCCTCGTTCACCTCTACTACAGTACCAGACACGGGAGAGATAAGGTCGCTGGCAGCCTTTACGCTCTCTACAGCGCCGAAGTCCTCTTCAGCCTCTACCTCGTCGTCCACCTCGGGCATGTCAACGTATACCACGTTGCCCAATGCGTGCTGAGCATAATCGGTGATGCCTACATAAGCGAAATCGCCTTCTACCTTTACATATTCGTGTGACTCTGAGTAGTAGAGTCCTTCAATTACTTTTGCCATGATTGTTTATTGTTTTTAGGTTTTTAATATTGTTTTCTTGGTTGTGTGTATTTTATTTCTTGTAGTGCTTGTCGTAGAAACGCTTCTTCACCACTACGCCGGGATAAGTCTTCTTGCGGATCTGAATCTCCAGCTCTGTACCAAGCTTAGCATACTTGGCGTCGATGAGAGCCATGCAGACCGACTTGTCTGTAGAGATGGTATGGTAACCGGTGGTCACCTCGCCGATCTCCTCACCTTCGTGGAGCACCTTGTATCCGTGACGAGGAATAGCGCGATCCTGAAGCTCTATGCCGATAACTCGCTTCTGCGGACCCTCTGCCTTCTGCTTGGCAAGAGCTTCCTTGCCGATAAACTCTTCCTTGTCAAGCTTGCAGAACATGCTGAGACCAGCCATAACCGGAGTGATGTCAGCTGAAAGCTCGTCGCCGTAAAGAGGCAGACCCACCTCGAAGCGGAGAGTGTCGCGGCAGCCGAGACCGCAAGGCTTGCAGCGTCCTGACTCAATAAGCTTGTCCCACTGCTTGATGATGAAGTCGTGAGAAGCGTAAATCTCGAATCCGTCTTCTCCAGTATAGCCGGTACGGCTGATGATGATGGTCTCGCCATCAACGTCGATAGTCTTTGATGTATAGAACACGAGGTCCTTGCATGCCAGTCCGAGCACTTCCTCTACGACAGCCTCTGCCTCAGGACCCTGAACAGCGAGCTGTCCGTAATAGTCCGAACGGTTGGCGAATTCCACGTCATATCCCTCAAGGTGTGACTTCATCCACTCCACGTCCTTGTCGATGTTAGCGGCGTTGATAACGAGGAAGAAGTCGTTCTCAGCCATCTTGTAAACGAGAAGGTCGTCCACAGTACCGCCATTCTCGTAGCACATCATACCATAGAAAATCTTTCCAGGCTCAGCACCCTTCACGTCACCGGTGAAGATATGGTTGACATAACGCTCTGCGTCCGGACCCTTTACTGTCACCTCACCCATGTGAGAAACGTCGAAAACGCCAGAGTGGTGTCTTACTGCGTTGTGCTCGTCAGTAATGTTCGTGTATTGGATTGGCATAATGAATCCGCCAAAAGGTTGCATCAAGGCTCCGAGAGCCACGTGCTTGTCATAGAGACATGTCTTCTTTTCCATATTATTTAGTAGCTTTAGGTTATAATTTCAGTGTTAGGTTTTATCCGTTTATAAGGATGTTTGTCAGGTCGTCACGTTTCAGACCGAGGATTACGTTGTCGAGCTGTTCCGGCAATGCTTTCTCTATGGCTTCTCTTGTGAGAGGTATGCCCTGAAGGTGCGTGAGCAGCTGGTTGGCGATGTCGCCTACAAGGAAGAAGTCGCCCTTTATGTCGATGTCCTTTATCACGTCGTTCTTCATCTCAAGGTTAACCATGAAGTCGCCCACTCCGTCAATGCGTCCCTTGCGCACGATGTTGTATCGTGGGTTGTTGCCGTAGATGAATTCCGTGGTGAGGTATTCCTCCTCAATGTGTTCTATCTCCTTGATGGCTTTCTCGTCCAGCACGATGGTGGAGGTGCAGAGCGACTTCACGACGTGCTCCTTAAACTCCTCTATGTTGAGCGATATATAGTCTTTCAGCAATGTTATGTGCTGGCGTACGCTCTGTATGCCTTTCGACACCAGCTTGTCGTTTGACGGCGTTATGGCACCCACCATATTCTGCATGTTTGTGTCGTAAAGCATGGTGCCGTGCACGATGCTGCGTCCTGGAATGTGATAGAAGGCGTTGCCTGAAACTTTCTTGCCGTCAATCATGATGTCGTTTCTTCCGCTTGCCACGGCAGGAATGCCGAGTCCCTGCAGCATAAGCGTCACCATGTCGATGTATTTGCCGAAGGTAAGGCTGACGTTGTCGTCCGGTGTGATGTATGAGAACATGATGTTGGTCTTGTCCGCATAAACACATCCTCCTCCGCTCTTGCGTCTGTATGTCTGAATGTTATGTTCCCGGCAGTATTCAAGGTTCACCTCGTTCTGTATTAGCTGGTTGCGACCGAATATCACGGTTGGCTCTACTTGCCACATAAAGAAATAGTCGTCAGCGGGCAAATGTCGTGCTGCATATTCCTCCATAGCCAGATAAAAAGTGAGGCGTCGCTCTGTATTTGAGCATAATGTCAGGTGTTTCATGCTTTTAAGGTCTTTAGTAACGTCTGCAAACTTACACAATTTTATTTATATTGCAATGTTTGCGGCAATGTTTTTTCTGAAAAATAGTGAAAATCGGGTGTGAAAAATGGTTGAGGGGTGGAAGCCCCACCTCTCAACCCTCTATTTCTGATAATTCGAGCCACCTCATCTCCTTGGTCTCAAGTTCATCTTTGAGCAGAGGGAGGCGCTTGCTTTTCTCCGTGAGTTCGTCCACAGAGAGCGTGCCGCTGCAAAGAGCTTCCTCCAGTTCGGCTTGCTCTTTCTCCAGCTGGGCAATCTCTTTCTCCAGACGTTCAAACTCACATTTCTCCTTATATGTCTTCTTTCTGCGCTGTTCGCCCACGAACTCGCGCTTCTCCTTCTTCTCCGTTTCGGCGTTTGCCTTAGTCACGCTCTCCTCCTTCGAAGCCAGCGACTCCCATTGACGGAACTGCGTATAATTGCCGGGGAAGTCCTTTATGACACCCTGTCCTCTGAAGACAAGCAGATGGTCCACAATCTTGTCCATAAAGAAGCGGTCGTGCGATACGATGATGACGCATCCGGGAAAGTCCTGCAGGTATTCCTCCAGCACCTCAAGCGTCTGGATGTCAAGGTCGTTGGTGGGCTCGTCGAGTACGAGGAAGTTGGGATTGCGCATCAGCACCGTACACAGATATAGCTTGCGTCGTTCGCCGCCGGAAAGCTTATACACGTAGTCGTACTGCTGTTCGGGCGTGAAGAGGAAGTGCTGCAGGAGCTGTGTGGCTGTGATGTGCTTGCCTCCACCATAATCTATATAGTCGGCGATGTCCGAGATGATGTCGATGACGCGCTGCTGGTCGTCAAACTTCATGCCTTCCTGCGAGAAATAGCCGAAGCGTACGGTGTCGCCGATGTCGAACGAACCGCTGTCCGGCGCCACCTCTCCGAGGAGCATCTTGATGAACGTCGACTTTCCCGTGCCGTTGTTTCCGACGATGCCCATCTTCTCGAAGCGTTGGAAGTTATAGTAGAAGTCGCGCAGAATAATCTTGTCGTCGAATGCCTTCGACACGTACTGACACTCAAAAATCTTCGAGCCGATGTATACGTTCTTCGATTTGAGGCGCATCTGTCTTTCCTCGATTCGCTGCTTGGCTTTGCTTTCGAGGTCGTAAAAAGCCTCTTCGCGGTAACGTGCCTTATGTCCGCGTGCCTGCGGCTGGCGGCGCATCCACTCCAGCTCACGGCGATAGAGGTTGTTGGCACGCTCTATCTCGGCTCTTGTGGCGTCGATGCGTTCCTGACGCTTCTCCATGTAATACTGGAAGTTGCCGCGATACGTATAAACCGTCTTGTCGTCAAGTTCGAGGATGATGTTGCACACGCGGTCGAGGAAATAACGGTCGTGCGTCACCATGAGCAGCGTCTTGTTGCCGCGCGAGAGATAGCCCTCCAGCCATTCTATCATGTCAAGGTCGAGGTGGTTGGTAGGCTCGTCGAGGATTAGGAGGTCAGGCTCAGTGATGAGCACGTTGGCAAGGGCGATCCGCTTCTGCTGTCCGCCGCTCAGCTCACGCATGGGCTGGTTGAGGTCCGTGATGCGGAGCTGTGTGAGAATCTGCTTTGCCTTGAGCACCTTGTCCGCCTCGCCGTGATGATTAAAGCAAGCGTCGAGCACCGACTCGTCAGGGTCGAATACCGGCGACTGCTCCAAGAATCCCACGCGGATGTCGCGACGGAAGATTATGCTTCCCGAGTCGCAGCTGTCCTTTCCCGAGAGGAGCGACAGCAGGGTTGACTTTCCCGTGCCGTTCTTGGCAATCAGACCCACGTGCTGACCCTCTCCGATGGAGAACGAGATGTTCTTGAAGAGTACGTGTGCTCCGAAAGCTTTCGATATGTTCTGAACGTCGAGTAATGGTGTCATTTTTCTTCTGTTGCTATTGATTTGAGGATATCCTCAATGTATGTCAGTACCTCGTCTTTTCCTGTACGCTTCTCCGAGCTGGTGATGAAGTAAGGTGGCAGCTCCTCCCATTGGTCCTTGAGCGCTGCCATCCACTTGCCAGCGTTCTGCTTAGCCTTCACCGGTCCGAGCTTGTCCGCCTTGGTGAAGATGATGGAGAAAGGCACCGAGCTTTCGCCGAGCCAGTTGATGAAGTCCGTGTCAATCTTCATCGGGTCATGACGGATGTCGATGAGTACGAAGGTGTTGACGAGCTGCTCGCGCTGCAGGATGTAAGACGTAATCATCTGGTCGAGCTTCTTCTGCACGGTCTTCGATCGCTTTGCGAAGCCATAACCCGGAAGGTCCACGAGATACCACTCATTGTTGATGATAAAGTGATTGATGAGCAGCGTCTTGCCGGGCGTGGCAGACGTCTTGGCAAGTCCCTTGCGGTTGCAGAGCATGTTGATGAGGCTCGACTTGCCCACGTTTGAGCGTCCGATGAACGCAAACTCGGGCTTGGTGTCCTTCGGGCACTGGCTTACTGTAGCCGAAGATATCGTGAATTCTGATTTTTTAATGTCCATGAAGAATAACTGTTATTGTTGTTCTTTAAAATAAGGTGTCTGTCAATTCAATCTGCAAATTTATGAAAAAAAAGCCAATTACGGGATGCGTTGTCGCTTTTTTTGAAGGTATGCCAATCTTATATTTGCATTTCTAATGCTCAATACTCCTCGTTCAGCGCACGAAGAAATCTTTGGTGCGAAATTTTCGAGTTTTGAGCGTTTGAGGCTATGTAGTTAATACACAGTCGGTTATGTGATTTGCTGATGAAATGACGGTTCTTACGCTTGATCAGACAAGCTGTTTAGTATTGCTAAAGAGGCACTTTAGTCTTGTAGTAGAGCCTCTCTTTTCTTCCGGAAGAGGCTCTACGGCTTCCTGAAAGTGGCTGTATGAGAGTATAAGGGTGGCTTTATAGGTGGACGTGGGGGTCTTTAACGTTGCTAAATACCATAAAAACAGCTTTTTGATTCTCTAAAACCGATTTTTATTTTGTAACAGCTTTTTACTCTTTGTGCGATATTTGCATGGTGGACGGCGGACTCCGTCCGAATTAGGAATTCTGAGTTTTGAATTGTGCGCCAAGGCGCATTGTGAATTATTCATTTTTAATTGATAGGATGAAACCAGTCTTCATGTCTTCTTGTCAAAAAAAACATGTCTTTCTGTCAAAACTGCCAATTCAAAATTCGGGTGTAACCCGCTTGTGTAATCTTTGTTAAAAGAACTGTTTTCCGTATACACCCTATACATAATTTCACTAATTTCGTGATATGTAAAACCTTTATTCCTACTTAATAATAGATATGGATTTTCATCGAATACATACTCATAAATATCCTCGAGGAGGAAAGGTACTATACTTACAGGATATAAAACGTGATAGCGTTGTTAGTATAAAGTGAATTCTTATGAAAATTATCACTATTTGTATATATACAACTATTTGCTTTCTGATGGTTGGTTGTAAAAAAAAACACATCAACTATCAGGGAGTATGATACGGTGGAGAATTATGCCACAGAATTAGAAAAACTATGCTTAAAATACCATGATGATTCTGTTACATTTTCTTTTAAAACAAAGGAAGAAGGCTATATTACTGAATATGATTTTAAGTATTTAGGTTCGTTGAAAATAAAGAGAGATAATTTCAAAGTGATACAAAGAACTATATTGTCGTGTCTGTTACCAGAGGCTCTAAGGGCAAATGTTTCTCTCAGATTATTCTTAAAAGGAAAATTATATGGTGAATATACAGGATTTGACATGCTTCACAAAATTAAGGTTGTATCCAATACCCTTTGTTTGTACGATAGTAGAACAAAAACTAAAGCCTTTTTTAAGCTAAAGGATTCTATACCAAATAACTTGTATTTTCCCCATGAGGAAAATGACAGTGAATTAATTGGAGAAATGTTTTATTTTAACAAGTATCAGCATCGTTAGCCGAAAGAAATAACACCTATACTTCATCCTAAAAAAAAGAATATTATGAGCAACGATTCCACAAATAAAGTCGATCCCGTTATAAAATGCTTTTTTGTCTCATTTTGTACAGTTATGGCAGTGGCATTTATTTCAAGCTTTTCCATAAAATTCCTTATTTTGGTTTTTGTACTAACAGGACCTACATTAATCCCTTTAAATACATTATTCATTTATGTCATCAGTCGTATCAGGCTATTCAGATGGTCTTTACATAGTGTGCGGTATGTAATATTTGAAACTCTTCTACTCATTTCTCATATGTGCCTTTATGACAAAATAACTTTGATGTACTTTCCAAAACTTAGATCCAATACTTTATGTGATATATCTGTGTTTGTAACCGTTCAATTGGTATTTGTTTTTGTAGTATCAATTTGTCGGAATAAAAAGATAAAAAA
>OIZF01000946.1_pt1 | contig 18353 bp, 16 predicted proteins | sample 1588471 | NCBI WGS metagenome assembly OIZF01 (sample SAMN03283279) | human gut metagenome | biome: human-associated habitat; material: feces | host: Homo sapiens | place: Peru | collected 2012
CACTTGCAAATACCTATGCTGATTATATTTATCATATTAAGGATGGTAAGATTTCGGATTATAAGGAGCTTTCTAATAGTGAGGTATTAGAAAATAAAGGAATTAATGATGTATATTTAGGTGATCTAAAAAAAGAAGAAGTTATAAATGATTCATTAAGACTTACTATTCATAAAGAAACTGAAAATAAGCTTGAAGTAGAAATTTATGAACATGATGGAGTTTATTATCTTAAAAGTACAAGTCCCTTAAAACTTGAATATCAAAATCTTAAGCTTCATGAGGGAAAATATGAGGCTAAGCAGGTTAAGAGTGAGGATTTTAATTATCATGATGATAATTATTTAAATATTACTTCGAAAAATGTTGGTAGACTATGGAATAGTATTAAAGAAGAGGCTAGTCTTTTCTTTAAAGGAAAGCTTAAAAGTAAAATATTTAAATTTGCTTTTTTCCTAATTGGCATTATCTTTATGATCATTAATATAATGTTAATATCAAATAGTGATGATTTTTCAGCCCAAATTAATGCAGATCCTAATGTCTTTGATTTAAGTAACGATTATTCTGCGGATTCGGAGTCTTTTAATCATGATGTTTCAGATGCTATTGATAAAAATTATATTGCAAACATTTCAAAAAATGAGAATTATTCAGATCATTTCATGATTTATATGAATCTAAGTATAAGAACTATTGTTTATATTAATACTGAATGTTATAATGCTTCAATGATTGAAGGAAAATTATATAATGGAAGAATGCCTACAAATGCAAATGAAGTAGTTATTACAACGAAAATTGCGGATAAATTTATTGACAGCACACAACTTAATAATTATGAGGAATTAATTGGCCTTAAAGTAAATGACTATACAATTTGTGGATTAGTTAAAAGTGATAAAAAATATATTTACAGGATGAATTCCTATGATAATTTATCAAGTACATATGAGATTGAATCAACAAGCTATCCAATGAAAAGTGTAAATGATGATATTAGTCTTAGAAATGGTAGATTACCTAAAAAGCTAACTGAAGTTTTAGTATCTTATAATATTTTTAAGCAATATAAACTTAACGTTGGTGATAAATTAGAATCAGGAGATTATATTTGTGGGGTTGTTGCGGATGGTGATTGGTGTGTTTATGCGCTTGAAGAAAGATGTCTTATAAATAATGCTTCAACAAGTGGACTTCAGTGTACTGTTAATGATAGTGAAAAATTAAATGAGTATAAATCAATTATTCCTGTTAATTATTATCAAATACGTTATCAAAATAAGCTAGATGATTATAACGAAACAAAATATGTTTATTTTGCAATTGAGGCTGTTTTATTAGTTATATGTGCTATTTATACTTTCTTTACAATGAAGTCAAGAATGCTTCAGGATATTTATGAAATAGGTGTTAGAAGAGAATTAGGTCAAAAAAGAAAAAGCATTATAGGCAAATATGTCTTAAGAAGCTTTATGACTATTACTCTTACAATGATGCTAGGCTATATTATTTCTAATTTAATTTATGGCTATATTGCCGTTAAGGTTAATTCACTAGGGGGTTATTTGCCATCTGTATTAGTATCAGCTTCAACCTATTATTTGATTTTGATTATTTATGGAGTTGGTATTTTGTTTGGAATTATCCCTGTTTTGGGACTTTTACGCAAAACTCCTGCACAAATTGTTAGCAAATACGATATTTAATATTTTATTTGTTAAAAAATTTGGTATAATAAATGTATATTAATTAGAAAGGATTATGAAAAATATGGCAAAACAAAGTAAAATGGCAAAATTTAAAGCATTACCTTGGGCATTAATTACCTTGATTGCACTTTGTGTTTTAAATTTAGCTTTAATATTAGATTATACAATTATTGATTTTGTAGGTAAAATTGCATTTAATGAGGTTGGCTTTAATAATTTCTTAATTGTTTTTACATACATTTGTAATATTGCATTTATCGTTATTCATATTCTACTTTTATTTATTAAGGATAAATCAAAGAGTATGCTTTATATTTTAGCAAGTGCAGGTATGATGATTATATTCTATATCATCCGTTTCTGCCTTGTATGGTTCTAGAGGTGATAAGATGAATTTTTTAAATAAGCTTATTTCAAGAATAACAGCTATAGTAGCATTATGCTTAGTATTTGCACAAATTACAGTTGCATATAAATACGATGATAAGGATGTTATGGTATTTGTTTTATCAATTGTATTTGTAGTTTTAACACTTGCTAATTTAGGCTATGCAATTTATTTAACAAAAAAGTATGGATTAAAGCCTGAAGATGGCGCTAAGGATGTTAAATATAATCTTATTACATCATCTTGTGCTGCAGGAGCATCTATTATTATCTTCGTTATTTCAATGATTTCATATTTATATTTAATATGGTAATTAAAAGCTTTAGGTTTTTCCTAAAGCTTTTTTTGTTTTACATTTATATTTATAAGTAGTATAATCTTTTCGGTGGTATTTATGATATTTAATGTTAAAAATCAAGAAGAAACAATTAAGGTTGGTGCTTCCTTAGGTAGTCTTTTAAATGCAGGTGATGTTGTTCTTTTAGATGGTGATCTTTCAGCAGGAAAGACAACATTTACTAAAGGGATTGGTCAAGCCTTAGGTGTAAAAAGAGTTATTAATTCGCCGACATTTACGATTGTTAAAACATATAGTGGAAGATGTAATTTATATCACATGGATTTATATCGCTTAGATGGACTTGGAACTGATTTTGATTTATATGAGTATTTTGAAGGCGATGGAGTATGTGTTGTAGAATGGCCTCATCAGGTCGATGAATTACTTCCTAATGATTATATTCTTGTTAAGATAAATCGTACTGGTGAAAATGAAAGAGTAATTGAAATTACAGCACATGGAAAAAAATATGAAGAAATTGTAGGTGCTTTAAAATGTACACTTTAATAATAGATAGTGCAACTAAAATTTTATATGAGGCTTTAGTTTGTGATTCTAAGGTAGTTGATGAAAGATATATTACGGGCCAAAATGACCATGCTAAAAATATAGTAGCAACACTTGAAGACATGCTTAAGCGTGAGGGAATTGAAACTAATGATTTAGACCGTATTGTTTGTGGAATTGGGCCAGGAAGCTATACAGGTGTAAGAATGGGAGTTACCGTAGCTAAGATGATTGGGGCATTCCAACATAAGGATATTTATGAAATTTCAACGCTTGATTTAATGGCATCAGGTTCGACAGAAGAGACGCTTGTGATGATTGATTCAAGAAGAGGAAATGCTTTTTGTGCTCATTATGATAAAGGAATCAAAACTGATAAGGAAGCTATAAGAAATCAAAGCGAGTATAAGGCATTATATCCAAATGCTAAAATTTTAACAGAATCTAGCTTCAAGGTTGATCCTATTAAATGTATAAAAATAGCCCATAAGCATGATAATCCTCATTCACTTGAGCCTAATTATCTTCAGGAGACAGAAGCGGAGCGTAATTTGCATTGCAAAGATTAATGAGTCTTGATGATGTTTTTGAAGTTAAAAAATTAGAGTTAAAAACATTAGGTACAACTCTAGGTGATGATATGCTTAAGGATTTAGTTTTAAATCCGATGCTTAGAGGCTATATTGAAGAAATTGATGGAAATATAGTAGGATATTTATCACTTTCTTATGATGGTGATATTATTGAAATTTATAATCTTTGTGTAGATGAAAGATATAGAAGAAGACATATTGCATCTAATTTGCTTCTTCACGCATTTGAAACTCTAGATGCTAAAAGCTCTATTTTAGAGGTAAGAGCTTCTAATATGAGTGCACTAGCTTTATATTTTAAGCTTGGCTATAAGGAAATACACAGAAGAAAAGGTTATTATCAAAATGAGGATGCAATCGTTTTAGAAAAGAAATTTTAGGTGATTTGATGGAAAAGACAAATGCAATGCGAATGCTTGATCAAAGAAAAATAAAATATGAAGCACTTTCATATCCTCATGAGGAGGGTGTATGCGTGCCAGGTGATGAGGTTGCCAGGCTTACAGGAGAAAATCCTGATAATGTATTTAAAACCCTCGTTTGTATTGATAATACGAAGCATTATCATGTATGTGTTATTCCGGTACTTGAGGAGCTTGATTTAAAAAAGGCTGCCAAGGAATTTAAGGTTAAAGCCTTAGAAATGGTACATGTTAAGGAGCTATTTGACTTAACAGGTTATGTTAGAGGTGGCTGTAGTCCTATTGGAATGAAAAAAGTATTTTCAACCATTATTGATATAAGTGCAGTAAATAAAGAATATATTGTTTTTTCGGGTGGTAAAATTGGTACCCAAATTAAGATGAATCCCTTAGATTTGAATAAGGTTATTAAAGTTGAATTTAAGGATATTAAGGAGTGATTGTATGCTAGTTTTAGGTGTTGAATCTAGCTGTGATGAAACAGCTTGTGCAATAGTAAGAGATGGTAAAGAGGTATTATCAAATGTTGTGTTAAGTCAAATTGATATTCATACCTTATTTGGAGGAGTAGTTCCTGAAATAGCTTCTCGTCAACATGTATATAATGTATCAATGGTATTTGAGGAGTGCTTTAAAAAGGCAGGCCTTACACCTTCTGATATAGATCTTATTGCGGTTACACAAGGCCCTGGTCTTATTGGTTCTTTACTTGTTGGTGTAAACGCAGCTAAAACCTTGGCTTTAATGTATCATAAGCCTATTATTGGCGTTAATCATTTAGCGGGACATATTTATGCTAATAGTATTGAGCATGATATGAAATTTCCATCAATTGCATTATTAGTTTCTGGTGGTAATACAGAGCTGATTTATATGAAAGAACATTTTTCATTTGAAATTTTAGGTGAGACCCTAGATGATGCTGTAGGAGAGGCCTATGATAAGGTCGCTCGTGTTGTTGGTATTGGATACCCTGGTGGACCAAAGGTTGATAAGCTTGCTCATGAGGGCCATGATACCTATCATCTTCCTCGTGTAACCTTGGGTGATAATTATAATTTCAGCTTTTCAGGTCTTAAGAGTGCTGTTATAAATCTTCATCATAATGCTATTCAACGTGGGGAAGAAATTAATGTTAATGATTTGTGTGCATCATTTCAAGAAAGTGTTACTGATGTTTTAGTTAGTAAGGCTTTAAAGGCATGTAAGGAGTATGGTGTTAAACAATTAATTGTAGCTGGTGGTGTATCAGCTAATAAGGGGCTTAAGGAAAAATTTGCTCGTGAAAATAAAAATCCTAATTTAGAGATTTGTATCCCATCAATTAAGTATTGTACTGATAATGCCGCAATGCTTGCGTGTGCTGGATATTATCGTTTTATGAAAAACAATAATGTAGATTCACTTGATATGAACGCTGATAGCGCAATGGAGCTAGAAACTATTTTAAGAAGTAATGATTAAAGGGGCTAGTCCTCTTTTTTTTATTAAATTTCATATGGCTTATAAAGCCATTGTGTATATTATTAAATTTTATATAATAAAGGTGTCAAGCTGATAATTTATTAAAGTGAGGTTTTATAAAATGGATAAAAAGAAGTTTGGAAGCTTTATTAAGCAGGCAAGGTTAAATAAAGGCTATACGCAAAAAGAATTGGCCGATTTATTATATATTGATGTAACGGCGGTTAGCAAGTGGGAAAGAGGAGTTACCTATCCAGATATAACTTTAATACCTGATATTTGTTCTTCCTTAGATGTAAACGAACATGAATTAATTATGTCTTCTTCCGATACGGAATATAGAAAAATTAAAAAGGATGCTCATAATTATAATAAAATTAAAAATATAATTTTTATAAGCTGTTCAATATTTTATATATTAGGTATTGTTACCTGCTTTATTGCTAATTTAGCCACAAGTCACTCTTTAAGTTGGTTTTTTATTGTTCTTGCTGGTGCTATATGTGGATTTAGCTTTATTCCTACAATAACTAGATTCTTTAAAAAGAATAAGTTATTAATTTTTCTAGCAAGTAGTTTAGGTGCTATGTTTATTTTATTTTTAACTTGTTCAATTTATACTAGAAAAATGTGGTTTATGATTCCTACTATTTCTATTCTTTTAGGATATTTCGTTGTTTTCTTCCCCATTATTTTTAAGAAGTCTTTAATTTTTCAAAACTTTTCTTTAAAGTATGGTAGATTCTTTATTTTAATATATTTTATAGCTTTAGAGCTTATCTTAATAGTATTAATGGTGTTTATTAATTTTTATCATCCAATAGATCTTTTAAAAAGCTTTTCAATTATTCTTTATATATTTAATATTCTTATATTTATTGGCGTTATTAGATTAATTTCTAAATTGGGCTTAATGATAAGAATGGGAATTGATTTTTTAGTTATGATTCCTTACCTATATGGACTTTTTGGCCTTTTAAATGTTTTAACAGGTCTTGAAAATGATGTATATACAATTAATTTTTCTAATTGGCGTAATTGCTCAAATGGAAATTCTTTATTTATCCTTAGTCTTATATTCGCTACTGCAGGTATTGTTTTAATTATACTAGGTATTCTATTTAAATATAAAAAAAGTAAATTACAAAATTAAGTATTTTTGACATTCAAATAGTTGAAGAAAACATTTTCATAAAAAAGATTTTAATCATAATTTTTAACTTCATTTAGTTAAAAATGCCCTTTTTAACCAATTTTAGAGAAAAAGTGGTAAAAAAATATAATTGAGTGATACTTTTTAAATAATTTTTCGAAAATATAAAACTTTATAAATATTTTACAAAATATTTAACTAGTGATAATATCAAATTATAAAACATTTTATACTATTTTTAGTTAATTTGGAGGATATATGAAATCTTATAATGATGACAATCGCTTTTTTAATTTAAGGTCTGATGTTTATTTTAAACATTTCTTTTCTATTAAGAAGATGCTAGCTATCTTCTTAACCAATTTGTGGAATCAAAATGTAAATGAAGCTGATATTACTTATGATAATACTGAATCAACTTCACTAGAAGGAAAAAAGATAATTTATGATGTAGCAGCTTCCGTTTCACTTAATGGATATCAAAAAGCTATTAGACTTAATCTTGAGATGCAAAATAGAAATTATAACTATTTAGCAACACGAATGGACGCTTATTCATCAAGAAAATATAGTGAAGCTCTAGAAAAAAGCGAAAGGTATGATATGGCTAATGTAGAATCAATTTGGATATTAGGTTTTAATGATATCAAAGATTATGTTGATGATCCTAATCGCTGGTGCATTAAAATTCATTCAACATCTGATGAAGGGCGTATAATGAATTATCATAGAGGAGTCAGTTTGATATTCTTGAAAAATAAAGATAAGTGTCCTATAATAGAATTGAAGGAAATGTTAGAATTCTTTGATATTGATAACAAGAATAATTTACCTGTTGTTGAAAGTCAAGAAATGAAGGAGGCTTTAAATATGCTAGTAGATATGAATAAAGATAGAGCCTTAAGAGCGGAAGCTTTTTCAAGGGAAATATTTGCTCTAGATCAAAATAGCCAATTACATGAAGCCGAACAAAAAGGAAAGGCTGAAGGAGAAAATACAAAAGCACTTGAAATAGCTAAAAAGTTATTTGAAAGTGGTCAAACTAAAGAATTTATTAGTTCTATTACAGGACTTTCTTTAGATGAACTTGATAGAATATTAAAGTAAATAATTTAATTATTAAAAATCAACACTAGATAACAGGTGTTGATTTTATAATATATGAAATACTCATTTAAAATTTAAAAATGGACCAACTATTAGTTGATCCACTATTTTTTTATTCAAAAAATTTATCAATAAGATTTTTTTGAGTATCACTATATAAATCATAATTTGCTTTATATAGATCATATGTACTAATTTCTATAGACTTTGAAATTTTAATACCACTTTCATTTTCCGCAATTAGATACATATTTAACCTCATTGCTTTAGGCAATGTAATTTGAAGTAACTTATTTGATTCAACAAGATTAAATAGTTCTAAATCTGTTCTTATTACATTACAAAATTCATTATATGTTTTCTCACCATTATATGATTCACTTATTTCATCATCATTAAGTGATGTCATAATAATGTAATACTTTGTATTGCTTTCATTATTATTAACAATTAAATTAGCCGTTAAAGAAAGAACCTCTTCTTTTGTATATCTAATATTAAGCGCTAAATCCATATCCGCAACAAAGTGTTTTAATTCTTCTTTAGGTTGAGCCTGTGCTAACTTATATGAAACTCTTAGGCTTCCATTTTTAGTCATTTCAGGAGTATTTCCCTTATAATTAACAAGTGGCCCTGTAGCCTCTACAACATCACCAACCTTAGGCTCATATGAACTGTTTAAATCAGCTCTAAAGATGGTAAGATCATTTGTACCATCGGTAATTACAAAGGTTGTATTTTTATATTGTGTACTAATATCAGTAACTGTTTTAACTGTACCACGAACCGTATAGGAAATAGATGTACCTGCTTCACCTGCACTTGCACAAATATCTAGGGCTTGTTTAACCGTTAATGAAGAAGGAATATCATAGATAGCTTTGATTGTTGTTTTACTTGAAATAGTAACTGTTGAACCAGCCTCATAGGTATTAGTACCATCAGTAAAGTTTATAAGAGTTCCAACTCCATTAGGTGCCGTAACTAAATCTTTAGTTGGCAATGTAATTGTTTGAGATTCTCCATTTTTTACTGTGTAGCTTGTTACTACACTGCTTGCAAATGTACCACCATTTGCATCAAGAATAATCTTATATTCATCAGATGGAGTAACTGGAGTATCTACATATTTGTTAGGGAAAACAATATCAACATATTCAGGATGATCAATATAGGGATTTCTGTTATGCTGAATTCCATATACTGCATCATTACGATTTATTTCCTTTTCAGAAACTGGATCTTCGTGGGACCATTTTGTAAATAAATTTAAGGCATAATCTGTTAAATAAGGATATGTTCCTTTAAAAACAACATTAGCACCACTTCCCCAAGTACCAACTTGTGATTTATAACGGGTAGCCATATAAAAATATGTTCTGGCAAAATCCCCCTTATATTCATCAATTGGTTCAAACACCGTACCACTATATCCATCAAAAGATGAATGACCGACCTTAGAACCATTTTTTGATGTGTAAGTAGCATTACTTACCTCACCAAATGGAAAATTACTTCTTTTATTATTTACATATCCATCTGTTGGATAGACATGAAATAAATCTGCTTTCATTGGGGATTTCTTATTAAACCAGCTTTGGGGAATAGAGTGCTCACGATTGAACATATCTCCTTCCTTCGAATAGTTTCCACCATGATCTCTATCAGCGTCATAATTTTCATTAGAATACATGTCCCAAATAATATTAGAATTAGGTTTAACATCTGTTTTTTTATAAGCAGACCATAATCCATCATATCCAACATCTTTAGTTCCTTTACTAATGATTGATTCCAATGAATCAATTAAATTAGAACCTGATGACGTATCAACATTCGTATAATATGTATCATTTGAACTACGAACAATACTTGTATTTTCTTTAACAAGAGCTTTTGTTGTAAAAGCACTAGTTATAGCAAGTAATGAAGTCAATAATATATTTCTTATTTTCATATTTTCCTCACTCGTATAATATATTTGTATTAATTATTTGACGATTTGAGTAAGTGAATTTATAACATCCTGGCTCAAATCTAAATTCAAATTTAAATATTCGCTCGCAATTGATTTAAAAGAACCAATTGAAGCTTCCGTTAAATATAATTTACCATTATATTCCATATAAATTACTACAACAATTTTAGTATCATAGGACGCACCAATATCATCAATTCTAATTGATGTCATTCCACCTTCTGATGCAATATTTTTAAATTCAAGATATTTAATATTGTCATCATCTTTAACAACAGAAGCTGCGTCGGAAGCATTTGTAAGCTTAATATATTCTTTAAAATCAATATCCTTCATATAATCTTCTAATGCAACTAATGCTCCAAATTTTACGCCATCTAAATTCTTCATTTCTTCTGTTAGCTTAACACCAAAGCGGATACAAGCATTATCAATCGTATAATTAGTATTATCATTAGTTTGCCAATGATATGCTAAGGAACGTGATATTTTTAAGTTTTCAAAATTAGCTGTTTCATCATTTTTAGATGTTGCTTTATAAAGAATTAATGGTCCTTGTGAAGACGCGTAAGAAGTAAATCGCGGAGCAGATTTATTGTAACAAAAGCTAAATCCACCACTACTAAAGTTAAAGCCACCCTTTTCCTCTTTAATTTCAAAAGGTGTACCTTCAGTTTCAAACTTAGAATTAGTTTTACCATAAATGTTTAAATATTTGTTTTGATTATTTTTTAATAACCATTTATTAGATGTTGATTCTAAATAGAATATTTCCTTTGGTGTATCACTACAAGCAAAAACACCATCTTTTCCAGTCATAAAATCAGATACCATATAGTTAGTATCTCCACCAATTAAATAAATTCCTTCTGATATATCACTTAAGCTTTCTATCTTCTTGAAATTATAATCATCAAGCTTTAAGGATGAATCAGGTTCAGATGGTGTAGGATCTGGTGTAGGCTTTGAAGGTTCTACGGGTTTAGTAGTACCTGCATATTTTGAGGGATAAACATAATCAACATATTCAGGATGATCAATATAGGGATTTCTGTTATGTTGATAATTATCAAAAATAACATTATTACGATAAATTTCTTCTTTACTTACCGGATCTTCATAATGCCATTTAATTAAAGTTTCTAAATTACCAAAGCGTCCATTTAAATCAGAGGCGGAAGTAGTCTGGCTATTTACAAGCTTTAAATTATATTTTGTATTAGAACCATATCTGGTTTCCATATAAAACATCATTCTTGCAATATCGCCTTTTACTTCATCTCTTGGTTCAAATAAAACGTTGTTAGTTTTATTACCATATGCATCTGGTGTAGCATTTGGTACTTCACCAAAATCTTTATTACTACGTGTTGAATTGATTTTTGTTGTAGAAGGCCTTAAATGATGTGCATCACAGTAAGGTTCATATGATTCTTGAGGAAAGCCATGGGATTTAGCCCACACATGCTCTTTATTCCAAGCACCTGATTCTAAGACTCTTCCTGAATAAATACAAATTGCCTTTCCTGAGCCTTTAGGATCTGGATCTGTATATTTCAAAACAGTATTATTATCTTTATATGAATGCTTAACATAATTAGCACTAATAATTTGGCCTAATGTTTCTTTAATAACTTCCGAATCATCATTTAAATTTACTCTTTTATAATATCCTTCTGGTGCAACCTCATTGTAGTATTTTTCATCAAAAAAGTTTGATGCAATACTTTGTTTAAAGTTGACAACAAGGATTGTCGAAGCCAACAATCCTGTCATCATTATTTTTTTAATATTCATTTTACTTGCCTATACGATCGAATACGTTGAAACTAAATGAATTATCACCATCTTGGTCACCATTACCCATAAGACCTGATGTAGCGATAACGTCATCTAATTCGATTACCTCTTCTTTAATAGTTGGGCTTTCATATTTCTTTTTATTTTGTTCCATTTTTATCCTCCACTACTTTGATAATTGATTAAGTGATTTTATTTGATCATCTGTTAAATCTAAATCAACTTTTTTATCTAAATATTCGCTAGCTATTACCTTTACAGAAGCAATCTTTTGTTCAGTAACATATAGCTTACCATTATATTCCATATAAATAACAACTACAAATTCTTCATCTAGGGCTGAATCTAGATTATCTAAGCGTAATGATGTCATCCCACCTTCAGCTGCAATATTTGTAAATTCAAGATATTTAAGTTTTTGATCACCGGCTACAACCTCAGCAGCGCTTGTACATTCTCTAGCATATTCACTCAAATTGATATTGGCTACATCTTCCTTCTTTGCAAGGATAGCACCAAATTTAACTCCTTCAAGAGACTTCATCTCTTCAGTTAGGTTAACACCAAAGCGTAAGCTTACATTATCAATTGTATATGTAGTACTATCTTCTGTTTGCCAATGATATGCTAATTGATTTTTAATTTCTAATTGTTCAAATAATTCAGCACCCTTTAAAACTGTATATGTACATTTTCCATTAAATTCTGATGTATTACTTGATTTATAATAATATAAATAGCCAACGCCTACAACAATATCTCCAACTTTTACAGTTTCTGTCTTATCAACCTTGAAGAAAGTAAATTCTGAACTACCTTCTTTTAAAACTATTGTAATTTTTTGAGTTTCATTAGATGTTGAAGAAACCTTTCCTTTAACTTTATATAAATCTGGTGAATTTTTACCAACAAATTGTTTAGCCAATTGCTGTGCCTCAGAAACACTTAATAATTCTGGTTCATCAAATCTAGCATAAATTGTTGTATTATCATTTATTGCATCATTTTCAAAGTCAAATTCATTTGTATGTGCACTATCTTTATACCAACCTTTAAAATTACAACCATCTTTTGTTGGATTTGATGCAGGCTTTGTAGCCTTATTTCCTGTAACTACTGTTTGAGATTCAACTGTTGAACCACCATCAGTATCAAATGATACAGTATATTTAGCTAACCATTTAGCGTATAAAGTAATATCTTCATTTACTGGTGTATTAAAATCATAAGCAGTTGTACAATTAACATCAGTATACCAGCCACCAAATGAATAGCCATCATTTGTTGGTTCAGCAGGTACACCTACTGTATTGCCTTTTTTTACAACTGATGTATCATAAGGTGTTTCAGCATCTTTCATAAATGTTACAGTTTGAGTTTCAACAGCAGCAGCTGCTTCAAACTTTGCATATAACTTTAAATTACTTGTTACTGATGAATCAAAGTTGTATGGTTCTTTAAATTCTGAATCAGTGTACCAACCAACAAATACCATATCCTTTTTTTCAGGATCAGTTGGTCTTTCCAACTTGCCATTTTCTTCTACTTTAGTTGCTAAATTTGTATACTCTTCAGCTCCGTCGAAGAATGCTACATTATAATTTGTAATTTCTACAAAATATTCCACTTTTGAGACTTGAAGCAAACCATTATTCGAACCTTTGGAACAATCCACTGCAATTTCATACGTTAAATTTTCACCAGGATTAGTAATCTTAAATTCACAATTTCCTATTTCTTTTGTCCCATCAATTGTTTCTATTACACTAGTTGAATCACTGACATTCAATTTAATACTATTCACATTTTTTTTTGTAATTTTATCAATTGTCATAACAATTTTAGATATTTTCTCAGTATATGAACTAGTTGAAATTTTACCAGTAGATGCAGCATTTTTATTACCAAATTTTATATATTTCCAATTGCTCCAGTTGTTATTATTTCCATTTGAAATAGTATACTCTCTACCATCCATTTTAGCATTCCAGGTTCTTTCATAACCACTAACTTTATTATTGTTCTTATTCTCATCAGGGAATGTCAATACTCCTACACTCTTATCTTCCGCACTACTAACCTTAACATTCATTAGTATTCCTACTCCTGTAAGAATACCAACTAACCCACAGCTAATTAATCTTTTTAGTTTCATTTTAACTAAAACCCTCCATATTTTTGTTTTTTGTACTTTTTGTTTTATTTTTTTGTTACTTTTACTTTTTTAATTTTCTTCAAAAGAATCATCAGATTCTACAATTAAAGAACATAAAGCTAATACTTCATCAATAGTTAAATCATACTCTTCCCTATTCTCTACATAATCAGCTATATCAAGCCCAACCAAATCAGATCTTTCTTCAGTTAAGTATAATGTATCATTTGAAATTACATAGAATACAACATAATAAGCATCACTATATTTAACATCATCAATGCTACACATTAATACATTATCATTAATGGTAACTTCTTTTTTAATAATCTTGTCATTTGAAGCTAAGATACCATCAACTGTTGTTTGATTATATGATTTAATTACTTCCGTAAAAGACTCACTTTTTAAATCATAAGCACTAATTAGTAAAGCACCATATGTTCCGTTTTCAACCGTATTCTTGCTATCAAGCATAACACCAAATCTTAATTTTAAATTTGAAACACTATATTCACCTTTATCATTTGATGACCAATCAAATGATAGAGAAGCCTTTACCTTACTTGCCGCAAATTTATCCTCAGGAGTTGCATTACTAACAATTTCATAAGTTCCACCACGATTAATTTCCGGAGTTTTATTATTATAATTAATAATATAACCTGTAATTCTTATTAAATCGCCTTCTTCAAGGGCTTCACCTTTTGTAGCCGCATATGCTACAAACTCATTACCTTTTGAATCCTTAATTGTAATGCTATTATCATTATCAACACTTACATAATATCCTTCAATAGTATAAGGAATTGTAGTTTGAGTAGTACCTGTAGAATTAGCTACTTCAATAGCTTCTTCAACAGTTAAAATCTTAGAAGCTTCCCATTTTGCTTTAAAAATTGCCTTTGAAGAAACTTCTACAACATCAGTTGGTGCATAAGTATTTTCACCATTTGTCCAACCACTAAGCTTTGCGTAAGGATATGGTGCAGCTGGATTATACTTTGATAAATCAATACTTTCTTTTTCCCCTACATTCTTAGTGATTTTTACACCTTCACCATCAGCAAATTTTCCACCATTAGCATTAAAGCTAATATCATATGTAGTTTCTTCTGAATTACTTACCCAAGTAATTTTAATGCTATCAAGATATAAAGCTCCACTCTTAGATCTTAAGCCAATATATGCTGTATCACTTTCGTTAGATAAATCAATAGTAGTTGTTCCGGTTGAAGCACTCTTAAGAAGTGTACCAGCTGATGTCGTATTATAAAGTTCAGTTGCAGCACTATAAGCACTAGATTTACCATAAATATCTAGTTGTCTTGCAGCAGCTGTATTACTTGACCACTTAAGTTCAACCTTACTTACATGTCCTGCTGATACAGTTGTTACAATTCCCGAATTATTATTATTGCTTCTTAATTGTATTGTTCCATTTGAGCCTGCTGCATTAGCTTTATAGCTTGCACCACTAAGAGAGTCAAAGGTTACATTCTTATAAGTTGTTACTGCTCCAATTCCAAAGGAACTATTTGTAAGCTCATCAATCTTATCCTCAGCTCTAACAGTTCCTGATACGGCAAATACAACTACTGAAGCTGTAAGAGCTAAAATACCATTTAAAAACTTCTTCATTCTAACACCTCCTAAATCCAAGGAAGCTCAGCTGAACCAGATCCAGCAAGAGACTTAAACGTAATTGTTACAGTTGCACCTGTTTCATCCATGCTATCAACAGTCATAGTAAAGAATAGTTTTTGTAACGAATCAGATATATAATCTTGATATACATCAATACCAAACTTATTAGATGTTGGCGTATAAAGAGCATCCTGATCTGCAAAATATTTAACCTTTTCTTCATCAGTTAATTTCTTTTGAAGCATAGTATCGATAAATAATTCATCAGTTTCACTGTTATTATACTTAAATCCCGTAAAGTAAGATTGAGATTTATCATTATCAATTTCTTCTTGGGTCTTCTTTGTTGCATTAACACGCGTAACTCTTACACCAATTGCATCGGTAGCCTCATCTTCATTTACATTATTAATTATTTGTAAATCATGATTATTTAAACCACTACCATTATAAAATTCAATCAAGTAATACTCATCATAAATTGAAGATAATGTCTTATTGGTAACTAAAAGAACATTACCAGTTGTAGAGAAATCTTCAATTCTAATCGTTGTAGTTTCACTTATAACACAAGGATCAACCCAGCCAAGTAACATCTTATTAATAGGACCATGGTCTCCGATATTATAATCCATCATATCAGCACCATATAAACCACCTATAGCTCCTTGCTCCGAATCATAATCATAATAATCATCCAAACCAAGAAGATGACCTGTTTCATGAATATACGTATGAGCATCATAAGTTAAATCACTAACATCATAAGATGCATCATTCTGATTAGGAGTGATAAAATCAGTTCCTGCAAAAGCGTAATAAGAAGCTTTTTTAGAATCAAATGCTGTAGTAGATTCTGTTTGAGTTGTAAATGCCCAGTAGAATGAATCATTAGATTGATAATCTACAGGACTATTATAAATTAACCATACTGAATCAATATAGCCATCATTATCCAAGTCATAATCTGAGAAATCATAAGCACTATCAAAATGAGTAAGTGCTTCCTCTAAAATATCATCAGATGGCATATTTGCACTTTCATCTTGATATTGTCTATTATATTCACTAGCTGTTTTAGATGGTGTAAACCATTCTGTAACTTCAAAATCAAGATTAAGCTTATTATAACTTGACTTTTGATAGTAAGTCATAACAGATTCCCAACCAGTTTCCTTTTCTGTTCCCTTAAATGCTTTAACAATACTATTTCTAACCTCATCTGTTTTTTTAGTATTATCAAGATTAACAGGAATTACTAAAACCTTAGGACTTCCTAAAGATGGCAATACATTTTCTGTAAGTGGTCCATCCTTCTTTAAGCAATTATCAAAATGAGTGGTATTCAATTTGTTAATTTCTTTAAAACGAGCGATTAAAGTAATATCACTAACAATTGTTGTTTGTGAAAAATCAAAGGCCTTTGTATCTTCTGAAGACTCAAACCAACCTTCAAATAAATAGCCATCCTTTGAAGGATCAACTACATTATTAAGTAATTCACCCTTGACTAAACGTTCAACATTCTGTTCTTCGCCATTTTTAAGCGTTACATTAACATATTCAAGCTCTTTATCGAATTTAGCCTTTAACACTATCGTTTTGTTTTCAGTTAATTCTAATGCTCTTACACTATCAAGAGATACATCAGCACCAGCCTCATCAACATACCCAATAAATGTATAATCATTAAATGATGGTGTTATAAAAGATACTAGCTTAGGATTAGAAATAACATCATATTTTACACTTTCACCAATATGGTACTCAATCGTTAATAAATAAGTATCTTTTTTTACTTCTTCCCATTTAGCATATAAAATCAAATCTGAATTTACAGGACTTGCAAAATCATATGCAGTATTACACTCTTCATCTAAATACCATCCAGCAAACACATAACCGCTACGACTTGGATTTGAAGGCTTAGCAACAGCCTCACCTTTTTTTACCTTTTGAGGATCTAATTCTTCGCCTGTGTTTAGATTAAAGCTTACTGTATAAATACTAATAACAGGAGCTGTTGATGACTCGACGGGGCTAGATACAGAGCTGCTTGGAGTAACTGGGCTTGTACTTTGTGAGCCACTTTCACTTGGAGTAATTGTAGGAGTTTCTGTCTTCTTACTACAACCTGCAAGAATAGTTGTACTAGCAAGAAGTGTTGTAGCTCCTAGAAGCATTAATTTTTTTAGCTTCATTTTGTTTCCACCTTTCTCAAGACAACAAAATAATATTAAATTTGAGTGTACTAAAAAAGCTGACCTTAAAAAGTCAAAATTGTGAACATTTGATACAATAAAAAGGTTATCAAGTCAGTTCAAATATTAAGTTCTTTTGTTTTTGTCTTTTTTGTTTTTTCTACTTTTATTAAATATTAATGAAAAGAATTACTTACAAAAAAAGAGGACAAAAAGACCTCCCAATTACATATAACCAATTCTCCTATTAATACCATAATAATTTTATCGCTTTTAATAACTTTTAGCAAGGTTATTTGCTAAAAAATTACATTCTTTTTACATTCTATTCTCGAAAAAACATGATTTATATATAAATCGACAAAATATGACAATGTAAAGTAATGTTAATTAATAGCCAATTTAATTTTAGGCGTAATAAAAACTGTTGCACCAAGTGCCTTGAAAACGTTTTCATATAAGAAAATGAAAGAAAAATTAAAAAAAATCGCATTTTTCGCCTCTTTATTATAAGGGATGGTAATTTTGAGTAGTAATATAAGGAGGACATATGACATAATTAATTTAAATTAAATTCATTAAAATTCATATTTAAGGAGGGATTTATATTGAATCAAGAATTTGATGAGGATAAGTTTTATGATTTAAGGTATGATGTTTATTTTAAAGCATTCTTTTTAAATAACAAGATGCTTGCGGGTTTTCTTTCCCTTTTATGGAATACTAAGGTTTGTCCTGAAGACATTACCTATGATAATACTGAATCAGTTATTCCTTTAGGTAAAAAGATTATTTATGATGTTGTAGCTAATGTTACTCTTCACGAAAAAGAAGAAATTAATGTTAATCTTGAGATGCAAAATTTGTATCACAAATATTTAAATGA
>OIZF01000947.1_pt1 | contig 18351 bp, 28 predicted proteins | sample 1588471 | NCBI WGS metagenome assembly OIZF01 (sample SAMN03283279) | human gut metagenome | biome: human-associated habitat; material: feces | host: Homo sapiens | place: Peru | collected 2012
GTTATTTGCATAAGGAAATGCAGATTGTTAAAAACACAACAATATTATTTGAGCCAAAATTGTACCCATTTGTAACTTGTGCTTTTGCCTAATACTGCACTTTAGCCATAAATCTTACTAAGTAGTCTCCCTAATAGTCCCCCCCATTATGCTATTTTATTTGAGGGTATAGTAATTATGTTTTGGAACATCACATATATAGTTATCATGCTTCTTATATTTGAGTAGCACATAATAGCTGTCGTTCACATCAGGGCGATGGCTATTTTTGTGTCTATAGCATCCACTAATCAGTCAAATTACAATCTGTTTTACGGAAAACATTTTCCGTAACTTCCCAAAACTTTTCCGTTAAAAAAAATGTTTTCCGCAACAATCCGCTTGTGGTAATTTTATTCTTTAATCGCAAAATCCGTTAATAACTTTGTACTGCGATTAGGCACTAAAGCCACGCAAATACATCAATGGAAACAGACAACAAGCCAATCATCCAGGCAACACTGGGTGACTTGAAAGAAATGATTGAGGATATGTTCGCAACTCCTACAGACTATCCTCATGACAAACCGCCAGAGGTCAAAAGACATCTGGTTTATGGATTGGCAGGACTGGCTAAACTGCTTGGAGTATGTAAGTCAACCGCTTCAAAAATTAAAAGCAGTGGCATCTTAGACCCAGCAATCAGTCAGCATGGTAAAGTAATCGTAATTGATGCGGACTTGGCTCTTGAACTAATGAAAGCAAAACCAAACGCATCAGTAGTTATTAACAATAAAACAAAATGTAGGAACTATGGCAGAAACATTAGATAATGTGGCTGTAAAGCCCATTAATGAAGAAACGGGAAACATGACAGTTGAGCAGACAAACACCCAAGTGAGCAATGAAGAGGTAAACTTGAAGGATTTTACAGAGTTTTGCGAGTATGAGATGCTGCGTATTAAAGAGCAATATCCTAATTGTGTCTCAACATTCCCGAATGGCGATGTTGCTTCTTTAAACTTGAAGGGACTTAAAGACGCAGGCGTTGAGTTTTATGGTCTTGGTGTAAATCGTACACATGGTGCAGACGAGCAGAAGACAGGTCGCTCTATCCTTGAAAACGGTGCACAGCAGAGCTTAATCGTCATAACAGTATCGATGGCAGATAAGGCTGGCATTAAAGTAGAGCGATTTGTCAAAAGACCCTAACAAAGACAAACCTATAAACTCTGATGGTATTGTCGTGGTGGATGGTCATGGTCGAGTTGACTTCTTGCAAACGATACAGGAGTGGCCTCTCATCATGGGACATTTCCCTATGAAGGATAAGGATGGCTATTACAATTTTGCCAAAGCATTTACTGAGATAAATATCAATGTCTCAAAGTGGAAAACGCAAGATATGGTAGCCAAGCGTCAGATTGAAGACGGTGTGAATACTCATGAGGGTTGGGTGATGATAAATGACCTTGTTTCTAAAGGTTATAAATATCAAGCAGCATGTCAGCTGGCAACACTCAAACCTGACCGTCTCACTGCAAGACAAGTAGCAAACGGTGACGAGAGTGATTTTTTCGTAAACATTGAATATGGCAAACGTATTCATAAGGCTCTTAAAGATAGATTTGGCGAGGGAGATGACAAGACCATAAAGACGAAAGAGTTTACCAAAGAGATTGTATTGTCCATTCAAAAATTAACCAACAGAAAGGGTGTTGAGTGGGCTACTGACACAATGGAGAAATTTATCAACTCTCTCCCAGGTAAGGATGTTGCAGATATTAAGGCAGCCAAGAGTACCAAAGTGCAGCGAAAAGATGAGAAGCGTAAGCAGATTCTTGACAAAGCATTCTCTTTCTTCTTGGGACAGAATAATATTAAATTATAAATCTGGTTTGGAGACTACCATAACCGCCTCATACGTCTCTTCAATGTATGAGGCTAAAATTCTACAATTCTACAATTATGAGAGTTTTTTTTATTGGGGATAAAATGTACATTGCCACAACTACAGTCGGTAACTATTCAAAAGTCCTCAAACAGATTATAGCGGATTGGGGCGAGAAATTTGTATTTTACAAGGAGAGAAGTAAAACGAAATTTGGAACATTGCCATTTCCAGCTCGTGTAGAACTCTCTTTTTCTCGTCCCTTGCCAGTTCCTTATCGAGCAATACTGAAAGCGTATGTATGTGCCAGTGATGTAAAGTATATTCTTGACCTGCCTTCTACTGCTTTTGATATGGACGATACTACATTCACCGATAAAATTCAGATTAACGGTGAGCCAGATGTCTATATTGCAATGAAGGAAGTTGCAGATATGTATTGGCGGAGAATTGCATCTGAGGTAAGGAAACATGGTTTTAACAGTAACTATGAGTTTCCTGGTAAAATCGAGCTGACGGTAACGAGCAAATATTTTATAGTTCAGATTGATTACAAATAAAGAGTATATCCCCATTTTCCCTTTTTAGTGGAGTTTGGGGAATATACAATAGTCAAATATGCCATTTTATCCAATCAAAACTCTCATTAGAAAAAATAAACAATATTTATGACCAAATTAAAAATTAAATTAAGGAATTGTAGCGTGGAACTGCCTGATGATGTAGGCAATTTTATTCTGAGTACAGGATGTGGTTCTGGTAAGACGTATTGGTTGGAACGTTTCATATTGACACACTATATGGAAGGTATGCTGATTATTGTTGACTCCATCGTCAGCGCCAACTCTTTATACTTCGACTTGCTGACCAAATTAGGATTAGATGCAAATGATATGATGCTGATTCATTCTAAAATTGATTATGATGTTCTGAACGAATATGCCAATAACCCAGAAGAAGTAACAAAGAAGAAAGTGTTGATAATGACAAACGTAAGACTTTATACAGAATACCCACCAGTATATCTGCTTTATAATAAAAATGGTGCCGTTCTGTCTTCTTTTGATGGCGATTGGAAGAAGCTGATGAATAATCCTAATACTCGTCGCTGGATTATCATTGACGAGATTCCTGGTTTTATTCAAAAATATGCCTCTGTATCTAAACTACATTTGGGTGTTCTTGGGGCTGATGATGGTAATGGTGGGTATAAGGCAAAAGAGTTTGTGGCAATGAAAAAGTACTATAATACGTTCATAGCTCATTCTGATGCTGCTTGGTTTAACACGGCAACAACCTTGGGGCTGCTAAAAACAGACACAGCCCTCTCTATTATTGAGAGTGAATATTCAAACATGATAAAAGTACAAGGCGATGCAGTAATCCAATTCTCTCCTTGCGATTTCCAAACAAATAATAGTCTTGTGTTGATTATGGAAGGTGCTGGCGATGTTCTTTTTAAGGATTCAAGCATATACAAACTTATAGATATTCCTCCAAAATACAGAGCCAAGGCAGACTTCCATAGCTTTAATGTTCCCAATCTTAATCGTAGAAACAACAAACATCAGGAGTTAATAAAGAGTATGGTTCAATCCGTAATCGCTATTCTTTCAAGTGTAAAAGGAAAAACTCTCATTGCTTGTTGGAATGATTTTAAAGGTGAAGATAATGATATAACGAGTGATAACCAAGAAAGCAAGGATAGTCCTATTGTTGGTTCACTTTCTGATGAATTGGCAAAAGCTAATATCTCACAAGACCTCTATAGTATTATCTATTATGGAAGTGCTGAGAGTAAGGCTGTAAATGACTTTAAGGATTACTGTAACATCATCCTTTTAGGGAAATGGTCACTTCCTGTATCTACATCTTCAGAAAAATTCAACAAGGTTTTTCAGACAAATACGACTCTTACAAGATATATGCTTTGGGAGTATGTTCAGTTGATAACAAGAATAGCCATCAGACAAGACAAGGACATTAATGTGTTTTATACAGATGACCACAACAAGGATTTTATATTGACCTTGGAGAAGTATTTTAACCAGAATATTCTTGATATTCCAGAAGAGCATATAGACTGGAGAGACAAGGTAAAGAAACTCAATAATGGTAAAAGGGTTGTCAGTCAAATTGAAAGGTTATCTCAGAGATTTCCTTATATTCCCCAAATGATAGTAGAGGGTAATCAGGATAAGACCATAAACGTATCTTTGAAGGAAGTCAACAATCTCATAGGTAAGACAAAAAAGAGAAGAGATTATAAGCATCTAATCAGTATATTGCAGAAATTTGGAATATCCTTGGTTTTGCAATAAATACACTTGGGGATAAACTTACTTGTACTCATTCCTTACAGAATGAGATACCTTAAATATACATTTAAGAGGTGTAAAAACTTCATACACATATTATATATTATAGAGACAAAGAAATTACACCTATATCATCATAACATATCCTTTATCGACTGCAAGAAGATAAAGGTATAGTAAAGTTTTAACCCCAAGACAATTTCCCAAGACAAAAGAAGGAGGAAGATTTAGTACTGAGCTAATCTTCCCCTAATTTTAATTACCATAAATCATAATTTTTAAGTAACTGTCAGATGTACTGAAGTTTACATCCTTAACATCTTCTATAGCTTGACAGGACATAAATTCATCTTTAATATCTTTTTGGTCAACATAATATCCATCAGCATATCCTAACAAGAAAAAGTAGTTTTTGCCAGGAGTAGGATAAAAAACATCTTCTGGAAGACCTGTTATCAATTTGGCATCTACATCTTTAATGTCACCAAGAAGATGATATTTTGTATCTCTGTAAAATGTAAGGATGGCTAAATCATTCTTCTCGTCAAAATCATATTCAACCTTACTTAGTTTTATATCTGGATAATAAGTTTTAGTGACCATCAAAAGTACATCTTCCAAAGCTGGTTTGTACTTGACTTTGCTGGTATCAATTTCAATTCCCTGTATTAAAAATTTCATAGTTAATCCTCCTTTCCTTTAGTTTTTTGTGATGTGATACAAAGAGTACAACCAAACTCTTCATTGAGATATGCCTTCAAAGAGTTATAGGCATCTACTCTTCTTCTGTCTCTGGGGCAAATCTTCAAAATGTCTTGTAAGCTAATCTCAATATTACTTCCAGAGGTAAGAGAATATCCATTATCTCTGAGTGCTTCCAAGTCTCTGATGAACTTGCCTTTTACTGATTTCTCAACTTTATTCTGTTCCTTGGAGTGTTGAATCTCCTGTCCTTCACCGACTACATTAAATTCATCGGTAACAAGGGAAAACATGTATTCAAACATTATCGTTAGTTTTGACTTTGGTACATATATAAGGGTTTTCGTTCATTTTTGCCTGTTTTTGTGGGTGTACAAAAAATGAACGCTTATAAAGCCTTGATACTCTTATAGTTGAGAACAAAGTCAAGATAAAATTCTTGACGAACTTCAAAGCATAAAGAAAGGGATTGCCAGATGATGAATTTGGAACAACATGAACTTTGGCTTGGCTGGAACTTTAACCCTTATGATGCGGTTAATTTGCAGGTCGGGCTATTGCTTGAAGTTATTATTATGAGGTCAAAAACCAAAGTGTTTTTGAACCTCTATTTTTTGTCTTTTCTGTTATCGCTTAAAAGCCTTATATATAGAAAAAACAAAACATTTTAATAAAGTAAAATATCAGAAAATATGAACAAAATCAAACAAACATTGGTTGTCAGCTACCGAGTATTAACAATAGCTGTCACCATCATCGAAGCTACAGATTTGACGAAGAGTCTCTGGAGCAAGTACAAAAACAAGAAGTCGGTAAAGCCAACAATAACGCCTACCGACACAGCAAATGTTGAGGCAGTATGTGAGTAAAAACGACAAACTCGACATTATCATAAACCTACTTGAAGCAATAACATTATTCTTCAAAGGGTACAAAAAGTTATCGGGGGTGACTGGCAAATTAAAGTCCAGTTGCTCCCATAGTTCTAACTGTTCAATAAATAACGAATATGAACAAGACAAAATCAGAACTTATCATCAGAGCAATCAATAAGAATGGCTCTGTTACGCTCGTGAGAAACATGAAGGCAAAGATTATACGCTTTCCTTTCCTCCCACGACTAAGTTACTTTACAGTTTGCTAACAACTTCAAAAAGAATAACAACATGAAGAAGAAAGAAGCAACTACAGCCGTGATTGTTCCTACAGCAGGGACTATCACATCAGACATAACCTTGGGTCTCGAAAAATCAGATGATATAATCGAGGCTGAAGTTATTGAAGAAGAAGATTGGGGTGACAACCATCCTAACTTCATTGAAAGCAATACTCAGGCAATCACGCTTGAAGAGTTGCAAACTAAGAACGTAATTCCTACTTTCTTTGACGGAACACTTACTCTTTCACACCAGAATTTTATTGGTGCTGTAAAAAGCGTTGCCGAGAAAGTATTTGGAGAACTTACACCTGTTGAGTGTAGAGTATCACATCCTATTATCGGAAGAATACCATCAGCTCAACACAAGAAAGCAAGTGAATTGACAGATGCAGACAAGACCGTATTTTATCAGAGATTGGCTTTTTGCTGCCATGTCAAGAACCTTACAAAAACTATCAATGGTCAATCGGTTCACCTTTGTATTGGTGGAGTGAGGGGCTATAATGAGGACAAACTCTATAACCGTCCAACCGCATTAAAATTCAAAGTATTTGTTGGTTGGCAAGTAAGAGTGTGTTCAAACTTAATGCTGACGTGTGATGGGAACTCAGGAACCATAGATTGCATGACGGAAGCAGACATAATGCAGAAGTCATTTGAACTATTCAATGGTTTTAACCCTCACAAGGAAGAAACTTTACAACTCTTGGAAAATTTGCAATCAACCGCTATCTCCGAAGAGTTATTCTGTAAGATTATCGGTCGAATGAGACTTTACCAGTTTCTTTCGCTATCTGAACAGAAACAACTACCACAGCTAACTATCGGTGATCAATCCGTAAATGCTATGGTAAAGAACTATGTGTCTAATCCCAATTTCGGTAAGAAAGAGGGAGAAGATATTACTACATGGAATCTACTACAGCTCGCTAACGAATCTGTAAAATCCGCTTATATAGATAAGTGGTTAGATCGAAACCAGAACTGTACTGATTTTGCTTTAGGAATCCAAAAAGCCCTAACAGGTAAAGATACTGAGGGCTATTCTTGGTTCATCAACTAACATCCTTCACTCTAAAAGTCTGGAAACTAATAGACCTGGATGTTTGAGAGATATACATTTATCAACGAAAGAAGATATTTGTGTATCTCTCTTTTTGTTTATCATTAGTATTCACAACTTAAAAAATACCGCAATGTGTAAATTTAAGAAACCAGAAATTCCTGCTAATATAACAGCAGATGAACGTAGATCTCTTATGTTCAACGCTTTATCTTCTCTTGACCTTAACGACAAATTGGAAAAGAGAGAGAACGATAAGCTCAGTTACTTATCCTGGGCTAACGCTTGGGCTGAATTTAAAACAGCATACCCAAGTGCTACATACAAAGTTATCAAGAATCCTGACACAAACTTGCCTTACTTCACAGATCCGAATATAGGTATTATGGTGTTTACTGAGGTTACTGTTGATGACCTAACTCATTCCATGTGGCTCCCCGTCATGGATTCAAAAAACAAAGCCATGAAACTAATTCCCTATGCATATCAAGTGTGGGACAGCTATAAGAAGGCTTACATTGAAAAGACGGTATTAGCTGCTACAATGTTCGACATCAACAAAACACTCATGAGGTGCTTAGTGAAGAATCTTGCCATGTTTGGACTTGGACTTTATGTCTATGCTGGTGAGGATATTCCAACAGATAATACAGCAGACGATGGTACAACATCTACTGCCAACACAACAAAGAAAGCGGCAACAAGAAAAACTGCCACTAAGATAACTACCACGGCACAGCAGAAATCCCTCGACAAGTATGCAGGGATTAGAGCAGCCGTGAATTCTTGTATTAGCCAAGACCAACTCACAAACCTTTACTATCAGCATCAGAATGAGGTAAATGGTAATGAGGAAGTCAAAGCAATTTTTACCCAACGTAAACTTCAACTTCAACAAGCAGCATAACTATGGCAAAACGAATAGAACTAAAGAACTCTGGTGTATTCTTCAATGAAGAGGCACATGAGTATTGGCTTGGCGATAAACAGCTGAGTGGAATCACAGGAATGCTTCAAAGACAGCTATTCCCTGATGAATTTAATGGTATCAATGAAGCTACTCTCAATGCAGCAGCAGAATATGGTACAGGAGTTCACACGTCTATAGAGGACTTCGACAAGAACTGGATAAATGACGGTACACAAGAGACTGTCGATTATATCCAAATCTGCAAGGACTATGGATTGACGCATGAAGCATCCGAGTATAACGTGACAGATGGCAAATCATGGTCATCTAATATTGACAAGGTATATAGAGTTTCAGACGATACCTTTTCTTTGGGCGACATCAAGACTTACGGACAGATGACAGCAGACAAACTTCAAAAGGCTCGCTGGCAACTTTCAATTTATGCTTATCTCTTTGAACTTCAGAACAAGAAGGCAAAGGTAGATAAACTCTTCATCATTCATCTTCGTAACAAACCGAAGAAAGATGGAAGTTTCGACCACATATCTGAAATCATCTTCCTCAGTCGTATTCCTTCTGAGATTTGTAAAGATCTTCTCGACACAGACCTTCGAGGTGAGCAATTCAAGAATCCTTATGCTATCCCCTATGAGTGGGCATCACAAGAAGAGACAATTCGTGAACTTATCGAAGCCAAGAAATCAGCAGAAGAGCAGTTGAATATTATCAAAGGCAAACTCCTCTCTGACATGGAAGAGAAGGATGTGAGGAGTTGGGTAACAGAGACAATGAGAATTACTCGTAAACTCCCGACAACTCGCAGCAGTTTTGACTTGAAAGCATTTAAGGCAGATAATCCTAATATAGATTTGTCTTCCTACATGAAGACCTCAGATGTGGCAGGGTCTCTAAGCATTGCCATATAACAACCAGTATTTACAGAGCTGGGGAGATTATCAAATACATAGATTTTCTCCCTGGCTTTTTTGTTTCACACCATTAAAACTCAAAAATATGAATTATCAGGAAGCAGAAACACTTAGAGCAAGCCGAGAATATAAAGCGGCTGAAGCTTTGACAGATTCCATCAACTCAATGTCATGGAATCCTAAGAAGTTTGGACTTGCTGTTAGTATGCAACACAGAACATTACAGCAGTTGTTGATGAAATCGTTTGTGGCAACTATCCGAGTTATAGCTAGCGATAATTACAGTTACGATGACAGAAATCGTGGCGCACATGAAGCCGCAAAGAAGATGGTTGAGTCTGGCATTTTGGATGAGATATACTTACCATTCATTTAGCCTATGACTTACGAATGTTGCTGTTCCGATATTACTCTTTCGGAATGGCAGAAGAAGATGAAGGGGGTTAAGCCTATCAATTACAAGTGGTTGGTAAATAAAATCAAGAAGCATATTCCTCAGCTATACGAGGCATTAGCACTTGACTACTATAATCCCTATGAGAATAAGTGTGGGGTGAATCGAGAGTATTATATCTTAGTTCATTCCGCTATTGAGTATTTTATTAAAAAGTAAACAACAATGGCAGCAAATATCAATATCGAGTTGTTCAAAAGATACGCTCCAAAGAAGAAATTGGAGATTATCAACGCTCTTACCGAAAACGAACTTTTGGCTATCACAAACAACACCATCCTCAGAATAATCAAGGAGGCAGGTCGTGGAGATAGCAACAAAACAAGATGCAAGTATAAAACACTATTCCTTTCTGATGCTGGCAACAACTGGAATAGCAAAGTGACAAACATTTATAACTGGAAGAAGGGTGAAGTCTATCTTTCGGTTTACATCCAGGGTGACGATACAGATACCTATGTTACTTATAAACTCAGAGACTTTCTCGACAACAGATATGAAGAGCTGTGTCTGGGACATATCGAAGAGTCATTCAGAAATGGTTATTCTCACAAGAAACCAGCCAACTACAACAGAGCAGACAGAGCCAGAGTTATCAAGGCTATTCTTACTGCCTATGTTGAATGCAAGTACGAATCAAAACTAAAAGCAAATGGCAACAAATAAGAAATCGACTAAGAAAGGTAAGGTATCTGTATCTTATCGTGGTGCTTCTATGCTCGATGTAGTCCGCTATGTTCACGAAGAGACTGTAAGACATTGTGAGTATTGCGGCAGACCGATGACAAGAAGTGACGTTAATGATCATGGTTCTCTTTGCGAGGACTGTTATATGAGAGAGTATTATGGCTAAGCATATCATCTACAACGAGTGTTACATCATCAAATTCAACAACCACAACTACGAGGCTTTTATTCTCAATGCTGACGATGATGTTGAGTTTAAGTTTTTCGCCAATCTGTCTGATGCAAAACATTGGATAGATAAATATAATGTACCGAACAATGGATAAAAATCAAACAGTCGCAAAGAAGATATGGCATGATTATCTTCAATGCTCTACAAAACCCTTCTCTTGGGGACTGAACTTCAATAGCGTAAAAGTTATTGAGGATGGTACTGCCTTTCATGTTCAAGGCATGGTTTGTGGTTGGATTAAGGTTCAACAAGACACAACCGACAACAGATACAAGATAACAATCACTCCTGACAATTCTATGGAATCCGAGGTTGTGTATCATTATGTATCTTGTGAGAATATAGTATCTCTTATAGATGTGAATGTGAAGTATGGATTATCCTACTACGACTACATTTGCTCTATCTTTGGACTTACACAGAAAATGGTAGTGTAAGAGTGCCTATATAATAAGGTATAGGGGAATATCAGGAAACTAACAATCTCTGGTATTCCTCATTTTTTATGTCTAACTCACATTGGTTCCATCGACAAGACGGACATCTAAGCTGTGGAACTTATGTTAAAACCAGTAAACAATGACAGAAACAAAGTATGTAGCTTATCTCCGAGTCTCTACACAAAAGCAAGGATATAGTGGACTTGGACTTGAAGCACAAAGAGAAATTATACACAACTACCTCCGTGACACAACTCCGATTTCTGAGTATGTTGAGGTAGAAAGTGGACGCAAATCTGACAGACCAAAACTGAAAGAAGCGTTATCACAATGCAGAAAGGAAAATGCAACTCTGATTGTTGCTAAACTAGATCGTCTCGCTCGAAGCGTATCTTTCCTTTCAAATCTATTGGAGTCTGATGTGGAAATTATCTTTTGCGATTTCCCCCAGGCTAATAAAATGGTACTGCATATAATCTCTGCCATTTCACAATACGAGGCAGAACTTATTGCAGCAAGAACCAAAGCATCATTACAGGCAAAGAAAGCAAGAGGATTCAAACTTGGCAATCCAGAGCATTTACTGGATAAGCATGAGCAAGCAATCCAGAACAGCATCAAGACCTGCAAAGCTAAAGCGGATAGCAACCCTAATAACAAGAGGGCTATTGCTATGCTCCGTACTCTCGTGAAAGAAGAATATACCTTACAAGAAATGGCAGACACACTCAATCAAGAGGGATTTGTCACTTCCAAAGGTTGCTCTTTCTCTAAATCAACAATATATAAACTTCTCAAAAGATACAACTTAAAATGAAAGAGAATATACACAATCAGGAGGGGGCTATTATTAGAACTCTTCATTCTTCAAATGTAGCATACGCTAGAATTTATAGCGAAGAACAGCGTATGAGAATCAAACAACTCATACAACACAACTTTCTTCCACATCATACTTCTGTGGGGGTCGGTAAATCCACAAGAAAGCATTGGAACGTGGAGAAGTACCAAGGCAAATATGGAGTGGGGTTTAAGATGATTACCACAAGCCCCTATAGCTCCAACTTCAACCACCTAACCTATTTTATCAAGGAGGCGGTATGACAGAACAAAATCTTTATCCAGTGTATGAGACCGACTCCTGGCACTCTCTTTCTAACAGAGATTGCAAGGGGGATCTACACATCAAAAGAAGAAGCCGTTGAAGCCATAGCGGAACATCATAATATTCCTTTGGATGAATTTAATGGACTTACGGCAGAAGAGGCAAGAGAACAAATAAAACAAGAATTACAAATCCCCTTTCAAACGCAGGGCTATACTATAAATTATGATATTGAGGTATGGCTTGTGAATGATTGGGCTTAAACAATTAACTGATATGAAGAAATTTGTTATCCATTACAACTACTATGCTACTGTAGATGTAACAGTATTAGCCAACTCAAAAGAAGAGGCTATCGAGAAGGCAGACCAGATCGAATTTGACAACAACGACTTTGAACTGGATTTTGACAGTAGAGAAGTCTTTGAGTCAGAGGATGCAAATTCAAAAGGGATTACGGTATGAGAATCCTATGGTACTTTATGGCTTGGACTAACGAATCAACCAAGCCTATCATATTATGGGTCGAAGCGAAAAATCAAGGAGCAGCAAGAAACCTGATTATGAGAGCAAACCCATTTATAACCAAGCTAATGTTTTACAAAACAACAAGAATAGAATAATTATGGAAGCAAAGTATGTATTGATTTTAGACTTCACTATCGGCTGTCTCAACATTATAGAGCTGACCGATGACGAACTGAAAGCGTCTGAGGAGTATGAGGATTTTTCAGATTTCCTCTATACACTCGAAAATAAATATGGCTTTCGTCTGAATAACTCGCAATGGATGGTTACAGAATCGTTATCCATCTACCACTACAAAGACGGAAAGGAGGTCGCTAATGCCGAATTGGTGTGATACCTCTTATAAGTGCGTAGGAGATTTGAAGGAAGTAAAATCTCTGCATGAAGTTTTGAAGTATATGGAGAAACGTAAGACTTCTATACTTTCTAATGGTTTCGGCAAGATGTGGCTTGGAAACCTTGTACACAAACTTGGTGGCAACTGGAAAGAACTCAGATGTCGTGGAGAGATAACAGACTTCTCACTTGACGGAAATGTCCTGACGATAAATCAAGAAACGGCATGGTGTGAACAGGAAGGTGTTAGACAGATTATCGAAAAGACCTATCCAAGCATTCAAGTTTACTTTACGGAACAAGAACCTGGCTGTGGAGTCTTTTACACAAACGATGCTTCAGGTGATTATTTCCCAGAACGATATTTCCTTGATTCATACGAGGATTGGGAATATTTTGAAACTCTCGATGAAGCAGCAGATTTTGTGTCTAATATTGTCGGGATTGATGTAGAGCCAAACGTTAATGCAATACAAAATGCTTTGGATGCTTACGTTGAAGAACACGAAGAAGAGAATGAGGATCTGTTTTATTCATTCCACGAGTTTGAGGTTTGCAATGACTAATCAAATTGGGAAGAAGGCTTTTTATGGGCTTTCTTCCCTTTTTTTCGCCCCTTAAAACATAAAACAACTTGTGTCAAATAAATTCCTCGAAACTCTGTTTAAGGAAGGTCAACGCCTAAAGTATGAATAAGAATAGTCTTGTTCATAACATTAAAAATATAAGATTATGACGAATGAGAAACAATCGTTCATGCTCTTCGACACTCTCTTGGATATGGGAGAATTGTCTGAAAGCATTCAGAAAAAGATGCAGCCTAAATATGATGCCGTTTATGGAAAAGGTGTTATTGATTTTAGTGTTACCAGAAATGATCTTCATTCTATTTCATTCACTTGGAAACGTAACCTCAAATTACCTAAAAAGGAATTGATTGGGATAATGGATGCTGAACTTATAACAGGATGGAAAGTTTCAAATACTAAACCACTTGAATTTGTTGACTCTCGACCAACACAAGCAAAGGCAGGAAAGGTGTTACTTAGAAGTTTTGCTCCTCGATATAAAAAGCTAATGAGGAAACACTACAAATTGGATTACAACAACTATGACATTTCTGTATCAGCAGACTCTAATAAGCTGGAAATGACAATCAAATTCATTCCATTCAGAGGTGTCGTTTACATGTATACTTATAATGGGAAGGAGAAAGAACATGGCAAGTCGTATGTAGGTGAAACTATCAATGAGAAAGCTCGTAGGCGTAATTGGAAGAAACTTGATGACAAATACGCTAATGAGAAACTCAACGAGGCTAAACGAAGATTAGGAACGAAAGATTGGATTTACCATGAGCTTGAAGTCATCACAGATTACTATGATTTAGGAATGTTAAAACCCAAATTATTCTCTTTAGAAGGAGATTATATCGAGAAATACGATACAATCAATAATGGTTATAATGTTGCTAAGTATGGAACTGGTAATAAAGGTGTGAACTTCTCGGCTTCACATCGACAAAAAATCGGAGCTGCTTCAAAAGGCAGAACTCATACAGCTGCAACCAAACAAAAGATCTCGGCAGCTAATCTCGGTAGAACACAATCTGATGCTACCAAACAGAGAATTAGTCAAGGCAATACAGGCAAAAAACGTACTCCAGAAATGAGGAAAGCTCAATCGGATCGTATGAAAGGAATTGAACCAAAAGCAGCTTCTGAGGGTGCCAAAAAGTGGAGAGAGACACATGGCGGTGGTTATTGGGGAAATCACAAAATACCTGATGCAGCCAGAGCAAACATGAAGCTCGCCCAACAAAAACGTGGTAAAGCAGTCCGGGCTTTTGCACCAGACGGAACATGGCAAGATTTTAATACCATGAATGATGCCGCTAAAGCTCTCGGTATGGGTGTCGGCAGTATAGCAAATAATCTAAAATCTAATGGCGTTTGCAATAATGGCTACAGATTCAAAACTACTGTACCTAATTTTCCACGACCATAGAACTAAAAAGAGGAAAGACTTTGGATGTCCTTCCTCTCTTTTTATCTCACTTTGATGTCTTGATACTTTTTGTTTTGGATTTTAACTTATCCTCTTTCTCTAATCTGTATTTGGCACCTAATGAGGTATATTCTATATAGCATTCTTCAAAATTATCTGGTGTATATATGGATATATCACAATTAGCCCATTCCCAAGCAATACGCCCCTTTCTCTTTGAGATGAATGTTTTTAGATAACAATCATGAGAAAGACTATCCACGTTGTCGTTTGGGAATAACACAGGAGATATATTGTCATTGGCAGCATCATAATATGAATATTTGCCATATCTTGAAGTAAACAATTTAACAAATCTGCTCAAATCGGTTGAATCTAATTTATTCCCCTCCCCTCTAACATGGAGTAGTATACAATCAACTTTTACCGTATTGATAATCTTATGATTATTTTTGACAGACTTAACAATATCTCCACTGAGTAAATATTCGACATTATAAGTACATTTGTTAATAGTAATTGTTGCGTTTTTGTCAAATGTACTATATGCATCTGTATCAGTATCTTGGATTTCCTCAATAATACTATCTCCAAGAGTATGACCATTAAAGCTAAGAATTGTATCTGTCCTAGCTCTAAGTGCTATGCTGTCTATATCTTCGGCAGCACCTTTTGTTTGTCCGTTGTTGCAAGAGGATAACATTACGATTCCTAATGCAATGAGTAATAATAACTTTCTCATATTCTCTATTTTAATGTTATTACTTTGTCTGTATATTCATATAGGTTGTCAGCAAGACATTCCCCCTCATATACGAGTTTGGCATAGCTTACTTTTAATCGATTGTTACTAATAAAATCAGCACTGGCACAAGCTCTTACCACACATGACCATTTGCCAGTACGAGTATTTAAGCAAGCAACACTTTGTCCGCATCTGTAAGAAGTATTGACAACATAAAGATTATCACCTACCATCTTTGCATCTGCAACCTGTTCACCAGCTTCTTCTTCCCCCTCTACTTTATATGGAACATTGACAATATTAGTAGAGCTTGTTTCAAGATTGTGGCAATACAAACTATTTATTCTTCCCCAACCAGCTTCAACTTCAGTCAGTGTATATACACAGTGGCGATCATCATCCGTTAGACTTGCGACAACACGAGTGTCAGTATCAAGACCTCCGATGTAATTCTCTGCTTTGTCACCATAGCTTTGTGGAGTTTGCTCTTGGCTATCATCTACGGCAGTATCATAATCTGTATCATCAACCATCACAGTATCAGTATCAGCAACGGCATAGTCATTATCGTATGTCTGACTATTTGAACTTCTGCCATTTTGAATGATGATGGCAATAATGAGCATTACGGCTACTACACTTCCTGCTATAAGCCATATCTTTGTATCTTTAGACAATCCTTGTTTCAGCGTTCCCTTACTAGTTCTCGGTTGTGACTTGTCATTAGAAGCTACCGTTTCTTTTTTGCTTTCAGACGCAACAGATGTAGGACGCAGAATTTTAGCCTTCTCTGCTTCCATTTCTTCTTTGGTCAAGACACCAGCATCATAGAGTTTCTTTATCTCCATGAGTTTATCCATAACTTCCTTATCCATACTTTTCAGAATTTATCGACCCCATAAATTTTCAATGCCTGCTTTAACGCCACTCCAACCAAACAACATAACAAAGAACATTAGCATACAAGCAAAAATTGCAAAGAATATTCCGATTCCCACACCCATCATCTGTTGCCTTTGTTGCTCAGCTTTTGGAAGTTTCTCAAAAGCCTCCTGTCTCTGCCTTATGGCTTCCTGACTAAAAAAGCCAGGCTTCTTTGTTGATGTCACAGGTGAAGCCTTAACTTCTTCGGAAGCATCAAGTATCTTTTTCTTTTCTGCTTCAAACTCTTCCTTGCTCAGAACTTCTACATCGAGAAGCTCTTTCAGCTTTGATAATTCTTCGTATTTGCTCATAGGCATTTGCTAAATATGGTCGGGATTGTTGATTACTTTGACACAAGTGAGATTTACATAGTAGGAATTTCCTTTGATGTTTACATAAGTGCCAGTCATTCTCTTATAGCCATTGTTTACAGACCGTCTCCACTTTAATTTGAATGCACCGTTTCGCTTGCCGTTAACTGTTTCTGTAAAATACCAAACATCATCCTCATACCCCTCGGTGTCATAGTTACCTTGGAGTTTCAAAGGTTTGTTCTTACCTTGACTTACATAATAATATTCACCATCTGCAAATGCAGCTGTTGCCCATATAGTCAGAACAATAGGGTATTTACCGATTTTCCCTTTAAATACATATCCACTATCAGCTAATGATGTGGTGAATGAACACATCACCAACAATAGCGACATAATGATTTTTGTTTTTAAACTCTTCATAGTCAGTAATTTTTAATAAACTTCATATTCCAAAAGCAAGTCCATGTTATCTTGTCTGAATATGGACTCACAATCATACCCATAGTTGTTGAGATAAGCAGAGAAATGGTCAAAGAACTTTTCTTGCAATTCATTGGCAAATTTGTGTGCCGTGGCTGACATATCGGAATATTTGGTTATTCCTTCTTTCAAAACTACCTGGTCAACCTCACTCTTGCCGATAAAAGCAGAAAGATTTTTTATAGCCTCGTTTGTTGCTTGAACAATAGCGAGCTGAATCTTACGATTGTTTCTCTCATATCTCAACACAACAAAATCAATATATTGTTGTGGATTGTCGGTCTGTTGTGCTGCCGCCTTTATCGCCTCAGTATTTTGAATGGACGATGCCACCAGTTTCTCTGCTGCTTTTAATTTGCTAATGCGAGTTTCTGCATCACTTACACACGAGGTAAATGATTGTGCCTTCAAAGAAAATGAAAGCACAACCATTATAAATAATGTGATTAATCTTACCATGACACTACCTTTTCTTACTCAAACCATGATGTCTTAAAATCGTCAACGTATGCACTCTTCCATTTTACATCCTTGCTACTGCCATTACTATAGACAATGGTGAAATATGCACTAATATCATCTATTACATCATTTCTATCTTCAAATACATCATCAAATGTCCATTCTCCAAAATCATGTGGGGCAACAGGACCTATTCCTCGACAATTCTGTGGATAGCCCATAACATCACCTACGCCATTTATTGGGTAGCAATGAGCTATTACATATTTAATTGTCTTGTTCGTTGGATTAAAGATACGGCATTTTATGCCCTTTATCGATGTTCCATTGTCATTTGTACCACGTGTTATTTCTATATTTGTGAAAATGACACCTATTTTAGCATACTTCTTTACAAACCATTGGTGTTCAACTTTATCTATAGAATCACGCTTTGCTTGCTCTATAGCTGCAATGCGTTCTCTTTCGGCACGGATTATAGCATTCTTTCGCTCTTGTTCCTGTCGCTTTACGTTAGCAATGGAATCTTGTATCTGCTTTTGTTCCAAAGCGATAGCTGCTTGCCTTTGGTCATAGTAATGCTTAATGTTGTAACCGATAATGAAAACAACAAAAACTCCTGCGACTGCATAGCATATATTTTTATATCGCTTTGCGACTTGGAAGATTGTAACCCATCC
>OIZF01000949.1_pt1 | contig 18346 bp, 17 predicted proteins | sample 1588471 | NCBI WGS metagenome assembly OIZF01 (sample SAMN03283279) | human gut metagenome | biome: human-associated habitat; material: feces | host: Homo sapiens | place: Peru | collected 2012
AGTTGGTGAACATTTCGTATTGCGGAATGATGGTCACTGCCCAAGGAATCATCATGGTGCTCATAACGATGCCGAAAAGCAGGTTGCGACCACGGAATCGCATTTTAGAGAACACGTAACCAAGCACCGCACTTGTGTAGATTGCAATACCGGTTTTCAGTACTGCTACGATCAGCGAGTTTGCGAACAATCGCAAGAAATTGAACTTTTCTTGGATGCTCACATAATTGTCAATCGTGGATGGCTTAGGGAATAATCCTCCGGTCACTTTGACGATTTCGCTATTTGGCGCGAATGATGAAATGAACATCCAAACAAATGGAACAATGGTGATGATGGCGGCGATGAAGAGCAGAATCGTAAGAATGATGCCGCCAATTTTACGTGATTTCATGCCAGTTCCTCCGAATCTCCAGAAACCTTGAACATGATGAGGGTGAGCACACCAGTGAACAGGAAGAGCACAACTGCCTGAGCTGACGCGACGCCGAAGTTGTATTTCTGGAATGCCTGATCAAAGATGAGATAGCTGATGGTGTAGGTTGACGTGCCCGGACCGCCTTCGGTCATGACGAGAATCTGCACGTATGCCTGCAGATAGCTGATCAGTGACGTGATGACAATGAACAAGGTGGTTGATTTAAGCAACGGCAGGGTGATTTTGAAGAAAATCTGCACTGAGTTGGCACCGTCGATGGCGGCCGCCTCGTACACGTCTCGAGGAAGATTCATGAGACCGGCCAAATATAGAACGGTCGCGTAGCCGAAATCCTTCCAAATGGTCATGATGATGACTGCCGGCATGGCCCATTTGGTGTCGTGCAGCCAGTTGATGTCGAGTCCTGTGATTTTGTCTACCATGCCGAACTGCGGGTCGAACATCCACATCCACACGAAAGAGACTGCCACGAGCGGAGTGATGGTCGGCATGTAGAACAGACCGCGGAGGGTGTCTTTGCATTTGACGAGTTTGGCGCTGAGCAGCAGGGCCAAACCGAGACCAAGCACAATGCGGAAGAGTGTGGAAACACCTGCGAATACCGCAGTGTTCCCCATGGAGGTCCAGAAGAGTTTGTCTGTGAGGATCTGTTTGAAGTTGTCGAGTCCGACCCAATCATAAGTGCCGATCAGAGGATTCCAGTTATGCAGACTGCCCGCGAAGGCTTTAAAAATTGGGTAGGCCAGGAAAATGGCGAAATAGACCACCAAGAAGGCAACGGCCATGTTGCGTAGGGTGAAAATTCTCGATACCAGAGATTCACCATTTTTGTTTTTCATTGAATCTCGCCTCTCTGTGAGCCGATTCGACCGTTTTGTTACGTAATACGGAATGCCGGAACGAATCGAATAAGAAGATTGAACGTATCTCGTAGATAATAAAAGGCAGTCGCGGCGCGGAAGAAGAATCGTACCGCGACTGCCCGGATTGGAAAAGGGATTGGAAAGGATATATCGGTATTACTTATGTTCGTCGAAGTAAGCGTACTTGCTTTCCATTGACGTGAAGTCAGAGCTCTTCATATCGGTGTCCATCTGACCCTGGGCCTCCTTGAGAGCCTTATCGATGGACATGCCGTTCTGGAAGACGTTCTGGAAAGCAGTGGTGCCGCTGGATTCAACGGTGGACGGTGCCGGTCCCGGCCAGATCAGTCGGTCTACGCGCGGCTGGATGGCGGCCATGACCGGCTTGGAGAGAATGTCCTTGTCGTTCTGCAGCGAGGTCTTGGCTGGGAAGGAGTTCAGTTCGGATACCGCTTCACGAATGTAATCATCGTTGGCGAGCAGGTACTTGATGAAGTCCTGGGCAACGGCCTGCTGCTCCTTGCTCTGGTTCTTGTTGACGCCCGGAGTGGATTCGCCGTTGTAACGGTCGTATGCAAACGGAGTGTCTTCGGAGAAGGTTGGGGTGGCGAACACGCCGTAGTCAATATCTGGATACTTTTCTTTCAGCGTGCCTTCCATGTGGCCCCAAGCGTAGATCATCGCAGACTGGCCGTTACCGAAGCTTTGGGTGTAATCGTTACCGAAGTCAACGGATCCGACCTTGTACTTGTCATACAAATCCTTGAGGAACTGCATGTTTTCTTTGGTCACATCGTTGTTGTAGTTGGCTTTCTTGCCATCTTCGCTGAAGAGGAGTTCACCCTTCTGATAGTTCAGACCTTGGTAGATGGCGCTGTAGGCGTCGCCGTTGAAGTTGAAGCCGGCCTGCGTCATCTTGCTGCCGTCGGTCTTGGTGAGCTTTTGGGCGACCTGGATGAATTCGTCCCATGTGGTCGGAATGTCGGCGTCGGTGAGGCCCGCTTCGCTCCACAATGTCTTGTTGTAGTAGATGTTGCCGGTGTTGATCACGGAGTCGATGTACTTGACTTTGCCGTTCGCATCTTCATGTACGGATGCGGTGGAGTAGTCGGATTCCAGAGACTTGGTGTCGATATCGTAATCCGCTGCGTATGGACGAATCAACGCATCGTAAGAGTTGTGGATGTTGAAAACGGCAGGACCGTTTTTGCCTTTCAGAGCCAACGGCAGCTTGGTCCAATAATCATCCCATGAAACATTCACCGTTTTAATGGTGACGTTCGGATACGTCTTCGTGTAGGACTCAATCATCTTGTAGACCGGATCCGTGCCCTTGCTGCCCCAGCTCCAGTACTCGAGCTGGATTGGCTTGCCATCGTTCACGAGATGATTGGGGTCGTAGGTGATGGTGTTGCCGATAACGTCAAGCCCTTTGTCGGCTTTCGTATCGGTTGTGCCGGAGGTGGCATTGCTGTTCCCGCACGCAGCCAAGCCTACGATGCTCAGGGCCGCCACTGCCGCTGCGATACCTTTGTTGATTTTCATATCTCTCCTTACGTCCTCGTAAGCCTTCATCCGCCCCTTGCGGACAAGCAATAGCATACGACAAGGGTTTCATATTGGCAATTCAAAGTTTTTTGAAATGTAACCGGTTTCATTTGAAACCCGTTTCATCTCACCACTGTGAGCGTGCACACATTGTTTTTCATACGGCGTGTCGTATCGTAACCCTTTTCATTTATCTTTCAACTTTGTCACCACGAGGACGGCAATGATGGTAGGCTGAAACAAACAGTGAAAAACTTTCGGAGGCACCATGAAAGCGAGCATCGGCGATGTGGCACTGAAGGCAGGCGTGTCGAACGCTACAGTCTCACGCACTTTCGCACATCCTGAACAGGTGTCGGAAGCAACACGGTTGAAAGTGCAGGCCGCAGCCGATGCGTTGAATTTCAGCGTTTCCAGATCGGCAGGAATTCTTAAATCCGGTAGAACCTATCGCATAGCATTATTGGTTGGCAGCGGCATCATCGAATGGTTCACCGCCGAAATCATTGCCGGACTTAACGATGTTTTGCGTGACGCCGGGTACGATCTGGTTATCTACCCCATCGAGGGGTCGGAGGCACGTGACGCATTCTTCGAGGAACTTCCCGTACGCAGCAACGCGGATGCCGTATTCGTTTCCTCGTTTGGTATCAGCCCCGACGAGGTCAAACGTCTCGGAACCGCAAAAATTCCGATCATCGGCATCAATACCACCAGCGAAGGATTCGATGCAACTGTCGGTATCAACGACAAAGAAGGCATCAAACTCATCGTTCGACATCTCGCCAAGCTGGGACATCGTAACCTGCTGTATTTATATGAAAGCTTTTCCTCCACATTGGGATTCAGCTCATTTAACCGCATTTCCGGATTCCAGGAAGCCTGCGATGCAATTGACGGACTGACCGCCCGCACACTGGCAGTGCAAAAAGGCGACAGCATTCTAGATGTGGCAATTTCCGAAATCATGGCACATGACAACCCACCCACCGCATTGTGTTTCCATCAGGACTCACAGGCAATTCCATTGTTCTTCCGCCTTCAACGCAGCGGCCTTTCCGTGCCTGGAGATATTTCCGTAACCGGATTTGACGACAGCACCTTCGCCAAAGAGGCAGAACTGACCACCGTTCGACAGCGCCCATACGACATGGCCGTCGATGCGGCGCAAAAGGCTCTGGCGCTAATCGAAGGACAACCCATCGAGGAACCATTCGAGACATTCCCCGTTCAGCTGCAAGTACGAAACTCAACCGCAAAACCACGCACCGCTCCCCTGCTGTAGGACGCAGCGTGTACTCGCGTGAAATCACTTTGCGTAATACCCCACGCCAACCGGTCTATCTGCGTTATGTATGGCAGATTTTGCTTTTCGCACGGAGACATCTCGCTTATATATGGCACGTCGCCTGCGAAAACAGCCACTTCGGGGGTAAGTTTTGAGGTTTTCGCCGCATGTGTCTGCCATATGTAAGCGAGATGTCTCCGGTCAGACCTCCGAATCTGCCATACATAGACGAGATGCGAGCCGCAGACAAGCTTCTTCGTCCTGTCCTGGCGTTCAATGTGCTTTCCTTACGGCGTTCAACGCACTTTTCTTCATACGCAAGTACTTTTAATCGCCTAAAGCACCGATGCGAATCAAACTCACCAATGTTCGCACCATCAACGGCATACGCCAAGCCAATAGCACGGACTCAATCCAAACCACTAACATCAGTAGTTTGGCGGATACTCGCACGCATGGCCATCCACGCCTCCATTGGATGAAAAACTTGGAATCGCGTCATTGCCTTTTGTCGACCATCATGGCGACGCGCGCAAACAGATAACGCTAAACTTGTCTCATGCTGCTTATTTGCTTAACCTAGCGAAGCGACAGAGCGAGAGCAGGTGATATATGGTAACAATTTCTGACGTGGCGCACGCAGCCGGTGTTTCCAAAGCAACAGTCTCGTATGTACTATCGGGAGATCCTCGAATCACTCAAGCTACAACACTTAAAGTGCAACATGCGATTGACGAATTAGGCTATACGGTGAACCATGCAGCCCGCGCACTATCCGTAAGAAAAACCAAAACAATAGGTGTGGTCTCCCCCGCCTTTCACGGCAACTATCTGTCAGCCCTCTTTGGACTGTACGTGTACCTGCTATCCGAAGAAGCGACAAAGAGAGGATACGACACCCTACTCATTGGCGAGAACGACGGCTTCGAGGCAATGCATGAAGCATGGTCGTCAAAGAAAGTGGATGGGTTCATCCTGATGGACGTCAAAGATGAGGATCCACGAGTCAGCTATGCCGCAAAAGAGCACATTCCGACCGTTGCATTCGGCTCGCCAAAGAACTCATACGGTTTGGATACAGTGGATTCCGATTTCGCCAAGGCTGCATCATCAATCTTGCATTTCCTAGCCTCCGAAGGGCATAAAGAGGTGATTCTTATTCCATGGTCACACACAATATTTGATCAGGGTCTTGGCTACGCTTGGCGCTTTCTGGATTCAGCGATAGAGACCGCCAAACGTCTTGACCTGAAAATGCATGTCGAATATCCGAAAGACGACGATTCGGATCCTTCGCCCCTCATTGAGCAGGCACTAGACACGCACACCAAAGCGACCGCTCTGATACTTCACAACGAGCCAGCAACAATCGTTGCCCCTCAGGTTTTGGCACGCAGGAATCTCCGAACACCGGATGACTTGCAGGTCGTAACCGTTTTCCCGAAACAGCTAGCAACATCAATGAAGATATCGTTCTCTGCAGTGCGTCCGGACATTACGCAACTATCAGAAGCCGCCGTGGGAACCCTTTTGCGTCGAATAAACAATCCGAAAGCCCCGACGGTCACCCGCTATCTTGATTATCCACTAACCCAAGAGCCCGAGTAACATCGCAGCTACGTAGATTACGCGCAGAAAACAACCACGGGATTCTACATTGGTTAAGTTCGTCGATTTGACTTTTCAAAGATCAGGGTTTATCATTTAACTTGTTTAACCGGTTCAACAGTTTGGGGTTAAAACTTCCCAAACGCAATAAATTAATCATTCGGCGCATAGGTGCGCTGTTAATGAAAGGAAATACCAAATGATCGGTTCAAATATGAAGCGCGTGATAGCTTTAATCGCCGCAAGTGCCGCGGCAGTCAGTCTCGCCGCTTGCGGTAGCAACTCAAGTCAAGATTCCAAAACAATCGAATTCTGGGATCCATACCCTCAGAAGAACGATAGCAGCACATGGGCGAAATACGTTACCAATTGCGCTCCTGAGGGGTATAACGTAAAACGCGTCGGCTATGCGCAGTCAGACCTATTAAACAATCTCACAACAGCCGTCAAGGCCGGCAACGCACCTCAGATCGCCCTGATCGATAACCCAAAGATGCCTACCGCTGTCGACGCAGGACTTGTTACGGATATCGAGGCAGCGGGAGTCGACGTTTCAGGGTTCGACAAGAATATCGAAGGCCCCGGCATCATCGACGGCGTACAATATGGGGTTTCTTACGGCACTAACGCATTGGGCTTGTATTACAACCCCGATGTCCTCAATAAGGCCGGCGTCGACCCAGAATCGATCACCGATTGGGATTCACTCAACAGTGCCATCGAAAAAGTAGTAAACGCAGGATATAAGGGCATCACGTTCTCCGGCATTTCCGGCGAAGAAGGAACATTCCAGTTCCTCCCCTGGTTCTGGGGAGCCGGCGGTCAATTGAAGGACGCTTCAGGTTCCAGTGCCGAGCAGGATGCGCTTGATCTGGTATCCGGCTGGGTCCAAAAAGGTTGGGCTCCGAAATCGGTCGCAACGGACAACCAATCTGCTGCGTGGGATCTATTCCTTGGCGGCGATTACGGCTTCTCCGAAAATGGTTCATGGCAGATGGAGTCGGCCACCGAGAAAGGCTACAAGATGATTTCCATTCCAGCCAAAGATGGCGGAGTAGCCCCGGTTCCAAGCGGTGGCGAGTTCATTACCATTCCAACCCAGAAAACCAAAGACAGTGACAAGATGAAGGCAACCGCGGAAGTCATTCAGTGCCTCATTGACGGAGATAATCTCAAGAAGACCAATGATGAGATGGTTTATCTTGCCGCCAAAAGTGACGTCCGTAAGCAGCAGGTGGAAGAGAACAGCGCCTGGGCACCTTGGGTTGACGCCGTAGAAAATGCTGAAGGCCGTACCACTGACGTCGGTCTGCAATACGAAGACATTTCTGCACAGCTTTCCGAAGATCTACAGGCTGCCTTGAATAAGGGCTGATTCGCGGTCTCATATTTTTCTGGGGCATCTGTCCGTCATTCATTGCGATATTCAGACGCCCCATTCCATCTTTTCCATCAACAGGCAGGTGAACTATGTCTCAAACAATCACCGTAAATAAACCAAGGCGAATCAAGCCAACCACATTGGCTGCCATTGGTTTCGCGGCCCCGCTGATTATTTACATGCTTATCTTCTACGTTTGGCCTCTGATTCAGAATATTTCCATGAGTATGCACCGCTACACACGTCGCACTTTTGTGACCGGCGATGCCCCTTGGTCTGGATTCGATATCTATAAGGAAATATTAAGCGATCAACAGTTCTGGACTATTCTCGGACAGACTTTGATTTTCGTCTTCGCTTCTATCGTTTTCCAATACTCTATCGGCTTGGCATTGGCGGTTTTCTTCAATCAGAATTTCAAACTTTCCGCGGCTTTGCGCGGCGCATTCCTTGTACCATGGCTGCTTCCGCCAATGATTTCCGGTACAATCTGGCAATGGATGATGGACGCCGACAGCGGTGTTATTAATAATTTCCTCAAACTATTTGGCTTGGACCCGGTTTGGTGGCTGCAAGTCGATCATTCCTTGTGGGCGGTTATCATTGCCAATATTTGGCTTGGTATTCCTTTCAACCTCGTAATTCTGTATTCGGGCTTGCAAAACATCAATGGCGACTTGTATGAAGCCGCCGCGTTGGACGGTTGCAATGCTTGGCAGCGCTTCTGGAAGATTACTTTCCCGTTGCTCAAGCCGGTATCGATGATCACGCTCCTGCTAGGTTTCGTCTACACGTTACGAACAGTAGACATCATCTGGATTATGACCAAGGGCACTGGATCTTCGAGAACCTTGGCAACTTGGGCTTATGAGATGGCTTTCGGAAAGGGCACATCAGCAACCATCCGGTATTCGGAAGCATCCGTTGTGGGCACGATTCTCATTGTCGTAGCACTGATTTTCGCTCTGATTTACCTGTGGGCCGAGCGGAATGAAGAGAAGAGGTAACTAAAATGAAACATCGTTCATCATGGTGGAAAACACTTATAGGCATCATTTTGACGCTGATTATGCTCTTCCCCGTATACTGGATGATCAACATATCATTCACGCAACGCCGTTCCATCCGTTCAGGTGACCTGTTTCCAAAAGATTTCACGCTTGACAATTATTCTTCTGCGTTAAGTTCACAGCTCCCCTACCTAGGAACGTCATTGCTGGTTGCCATAGGATGCGTGATCCTGACGCTAGCAATTGCATTACCTTCGTCATACGCCATTGTTTTCTTGGAGTTCAAAGGCTCAAAGTCCATGAACTTCCTGTTGATTGTTGCTCAGATGATTCCCGCGGTCGTTATGTCGCTAGGCTTCTACCAGATCTACAATGACATCGGCCTTCTCGACAGTATTCCGGGACTTATCGTTGCCGACTCCACTTTGTCGGTACCGTTCGCGGTGATTCTGATGACGGGATTTATGTCCGGTATGCCACGCTCGTTGGTGGAGGCAGCGCAAATCGACGGAGCATCGCAGTGGGGTGTTTTTGCCAAAATCGTGATTCCACTCTCCCGTAATACCATTGTCACGACTTCGCTGTTCGCTTTCCTCTGGGCATGGTCAGATTTCATGTTTGCTTCGACCCTCGATTCCGGTGGCGGCAAGATGAGGCCAATCACCATGGGTCTATATGACTTTATCGGTTCACAGAACCAAGAATGGGGGCCAATGATGGCCACCGCAGTATTGGCCTCAGTACCAACAGCGCTATTACTAATTTTCGCACAGAAATACGTTGCCGCCGGCGTAACAGCCGGAGCGGTGAAAGACTGATCCAACCCTTAAGTACATAATTAACAAGGACCAACTATGAGTGAACTAACTTTTGCTATCGATGGAGATGCACTGTTGTGGACTGGTGACGGCGAATATCTTCGCATCGAACCATGGGGAAAGAATTCAGTCCGCGTCCGCGCCTCGAAAATGCATGAGATACAGGAACAAGACGGAGCTTTGCTGCCACAAAACAACCAGGCCTCAGGCAGCCACAACTATGGCATCACCATTGACAAGCCCAGTAGAACCGCCGAATTACGCAATGGCGATATTGTAGTTCAAGCGAAAGCATCCTGCGGCCTGTACTCCGGATCAGGATATGAAGAGCCACGCTGTTTACTGAGCTTCTATAAGGCAGACGGCACACCGCTCATTCAGGAAATACCATCTGGCGGATCACTAAATCTTCGAGCGCGATGGTTCAAACCGATCACCGGAGGCGACTATTCCATCGTTGCTTCCTTTACCACACCGGAAAATGAGAAACTATATGGTATGGGCGAATACCAACAGAACATCCTCAATCTGAAAGGTTGTACCCTCGAACTCGCGCATCGCAATTCACAGGCATCTATTCCTTTCGTGGTTTCCAGCGCCGGATATGGCTTCCTGTGGAATAACCCGGCACTTGGAAACGTTACGTTCGGCAAGAACCGTACGGAATGGCAAGCCGAATCAGCCAAGCAGATTGATTACTGGATTACCACAGGCGATACACCTTCTTCGATAATGAAGCATTATGCCGACGCCACAGGGCACGCTCCTCACATGCCTGAATGGGGACTGGGATTCTGGCAGTGCAAGCTTAGATATTGGAATCAACGTCAGCTCCTAGACGTCGCTCATGGGTTTAAACAGCGTAATATTCCATTGGATCTCATCGTTGTAGATTTCTTCCACTGGCCGCATATGGGTGACTTCCGTTTTGAGAATGAATTCTGGCCAGATCCCAAAGCTATGGCGGACGAGCTGCACAGCATGGGAGTGAAACTCATGGTATCTGTGTGGCCCCAGGTCGCGTTCGCCTCAGAGAATTATGTTGAGATGAAGTCAAAGAACCTTCTCGTGCGCGCAGATAAGGGTGAAGACGTCGGCATGATGTTCGAAGGTCCCAGCCAGTTCTATGACGCCACCAATCCAAAAGCTCGCGAATATGTTTGGGAGAAGTGCCGAACAAATTATGCCGAGCTTGGGGTTGATGCATTCTGGCTCGATGAAGCGGAACCTGAATACGGAACGTACGATTTCGACAACTATCGATATTACGCCGGCCCAAACCAGCAGGTGGCAAACATCTACCCAAGAGACTATAACAAAGGCTTCTACGAGGGACAACAAACCATAGGAAGGGATGGTGACATCGTCAACCTCACCCGTTGCGCTTGGGCTGGTTCGCAACGCTATGGTTCTCTTGTTTGGTCTGGAGACGTTGGTTCGACCTTCGCCGACCTTCGTGCCCAGATTACCTGCGCCATCCACATGGGCATGGCCGGTATTCCTTGGTTCACCACCGATATGGGCGGTTTCCATGATGGGATAATTGATTCGGACGATTTCAAGGAGTTGTTGGCCCGCTGGTGCGCGTTCTCATGCTTCCTACCGGTCATGCGCAACCATGGCGACCGTAGTCTACATACGACAACCGGCAAGGAGACCATCACCAATTCGGCCGGAGACCATCGTTCGCCAAGTGGTGCCGACAATGAGCCTTGGAGCTATGGCCCCGAGACGGAGCAGATCTTCCGAAAGTTCATTGCCATTCGCGAGAAAATGCGCCCTTACACTCGAGAACTGTTCGAATCAGCACATACCGATGGCCAGCCTTTGGTCCGCGGACTCTTCTACGAGTTCCCTCAAGACAAGTCGGTGTCTGATATCGCCGATGAATACATGTTCGGTCCTGATATCCTAGTGGCCCCCGTAGTTGAGGCCGGAACTAGGTCGCGTGAGGTGACGCTTCCCGGAAACGCTAGCATCACATGGACGGATCTACGCACTGGCAAAGTGTATGGAGGTGGGCAGAAAATCACTGTCGACGCCGGAATAGACACGATTCCAGCCTTCGCGCGCGACGGCCATGATCACGGGCTGATCGGAATGCTATAAATTCCCATACAACAAGTGTGGGGCGTCCGTTCCCACGGCGAACGCCCCACACTCTGCGCATCTTTCCCATTTCAACCGGTCTATCTGCGTTATGTATGGCAGATTTGTAGCGGGCTTTCAATCAAACAGATGTTGAGCAGTTTTACATGGCACTTATCAAAGATTTTTTGTTTTCTGCCGCTCCGCACTCAAAGAATTCAGCCAGAAAATACCGATCGCTTTTGCAGCCGCATCAATTAAGTGACTGCAAGAATCCATTCAATACGTTGCTGCCAGCAACACTTCGGAAAGCAAAGTAAAAGTTTCCAATATATTCGGAGGCATCGCCAAGCAATGCAACCGTATTAAAACTTGGTTCGATTAAGGTTCGATAAATCTGCCTCGCCATTTTTGCTTATGGCGAGGCAAAATACATCCTTCCTACATGGCTTTGCTGCTTTTTGTATCTTTTGTTGTTATCCGTTGCCACTTGTCGGCATCGGCACAGCATATCAGTATCATGTGCGTATGCGACTTATTGGCAATATTCTGTGGCTGATTCTGGGTGGGTTGTTTCTGGCTGCGAGCTGGGCCGTTATAGGGGTGGTACTGTGCGTCACCATCATCGGTATTCCGTTCGGCATTCAATCGTTCAAGATGGCCAAACTAGCTCTATGGCCGTTCGGCTCGCAAATCCGCAGCTTGTAACCACTTCAGATCACTTCACCCGACATAGACGGCCATCAACTGCCGTCTGGCATATAAGTATCGAGGAGCTGCGGTCCGAACAGGCCGTGACCACTGCACCCTAAGCAACGAAACACATTTCATTTCGCTTATATGTGGCAGGTCGTAACAGGAAAAAGCCACTTCGGGGGTACATATTCCACAGTTAGAGGGTATAACCCCGCCGACTATCTGCCACATATAAGCGAAATGACATTTTCGCACCGGCCAAATACGCCACCCGTAAGGCAAATAAGGCATAACCTGCACACAGCGTTTGCCAAGCCCGACGAATTCCATTGGCCCCATCACTGATTTCACCACTAGTTGCGCGACATATTTCATTCGCATATGGCAGCTCCAGAGCGGCAAGTCTCAAAAAACTGAACAGTTGAACATTGCCTACCCAAATGATTGCTGATGCCAGCCGCCTTGTGGACAGGTTAAAGAATACTTGCGATAGCGGCTTCTCTAGCTGTACGTTATCTAGAAGAAGACATCCGTACCCCGTCAAATATGGTTACTTGCGCAGCTTGCTTGCCGCGAAGATAAACAATGGCAGCGCGGCGAATGCATAGTTCTCGCACTGGATATACAGGTACACGATCAGGACGAGCCAGCAGATAACAGTCTTGCTCCAAACACCATGCCCAGCAGCTGCCGTATCGAAGACACGCGTCATGGAAACTATGGAAGCGATGACCAGCAGAACCAGGCCGACCAATCCGTATTCGGCGATAACGCTGGTATACGCACACATCGTCCATACGGTGTCCGCATTCATGCCAGACGCGAATCCCACCGCAGCACTTCCATTCATGCCCAGGCCATTCAACAATCGTCCTGCATGCTTCGCGCCGGCCCATACCGCGTTGATGATGTTGCCGGAGCCATATCCGGTAAGCACCGTCCACGGATGGGCGAGCAGCCCGCATATCGGGTCAAGACTCTGGTAGATTCGCGCGAAGAACGATCCGTCTCCTTCGGCACCGTTTTCCGCAATCGAAGATAGTCGGGAATCGGCAAGCACGCCCAGCAGACCAAGCATAACCACACCCAGCAGCTGCGCAATACCACGCACACGCTGTTTCTTGTCGCACCACGAATTATGCACAATAATGGCAACCAGCAACGCCACCACCGAGTCAAGGACGATCCGGGTGCCGGCCTGCATCAGCACAGCGCCAATCGCATACACAACGATGAGGTTGCGCAACCGCTTGGCATAGATACGGTCGCGCCCACGCATAAGCCACATAAGCGGCAGCAATACGCCGAACAAATGCATGCCGATATAGCTGGGTTCCGCGAACAGGAACTGCGGGCGACCACCACCCCACACCGAGCTTTCATTGATGTACTGCCGGTACATGAGGTGCGCGAAATAGTCGGTCAACGTCTTGATATGCAGATGGATGGATAGCCATTGCACCACGCCCACGCCGAAGGAGAACCAGTAAGAAGCGATGAGAATCCGCAATGGCGTACGCCACGGAATGCGTTTGATGTCGAACGCAAGGGCGATCGCACCTAAAGTGGCGAGCACGCCCAGCAATCCGGTGATGCTCATGAACGCGGCGTTGGGATGGATGCCGAACTTCAGCCATCCCGGGATGGACAGGATTATGCAGGCCACCGGCAGGAGGAACATTGGCAGGTACCGGTTGGCCACGATGCGCAGTTGCCGCCAATTGCATAGGCAGTACACGGCGAACAGCACCGGACTGATTGGCGACCAGAACGGCGCGTACAGGCCGAGCGTGGTGCCGTCCGCCGGAAGAAAAGCGATGGCCAGCAACAGCCAAATGACGTTGCGTTCCTGCGATGCCAGAAATCGCAGGAACGACCGGTATTGCGGTCGGCCTTGCGCTGTAGCGGACAGACGGCAGCCCGTCATCATTCATCGATTAAACGTCCACTTCTCCTCAGGCTTGCGGCAAATTGTTCTTCCGTGATTTCTTCCGTCACCAGCCTGGAAATGAGTTTATATAGGGTATTTCGTTCTGGCTCTGGATCATCATCGATATCCAAATCAATTCTTTCCATTTTCAGGATGGCCAAGGATATGGCCATTGCGGTGCGCTTGTTGCCATCAGCGAAATAATGATTTTTGGCTAGGTGAAAGTGAGATGAGCCACTTGTCGGAACAGATCCTCGAATCGTTCTTCCGGCGATTGTCCGAATACCGGCAGAAAGGTCGAGTCAACAACGCTGCTTACGGAACCGATGTCATCGGCTCTTTCCATGGTAAATCCGCCGATGTCGTCAAGTTGCTTCCTGTGTACTCGGACGATTGCTTGTGTCATTGCTTCTGCGAAATCATCAGATGGAAAAACGAGTGGCGGCGCTTGGATATGCCACCACTCGTTAGTGTATTGCTCAGGCATTGCGCAGAATCCTGAAGGTGTTCTGCCACTTTGCATTTACTTCATCCAAGCTGGATGCAAGAGTGTTTTGGGGAAGAGTCAAACCATCATCGGAAGCGAGAATATCATCGTTGGTGATTTCGACGCTTTCCCCCTCCCTGTAGACGTTCTTCCACGCGGAGTTCTTTCGGTGGGAAAATCCCACAAGATCGAATGCCGTCAGAAAACCGTATTTCCTTGCCGTCCTGTCAACAACGGATAAAGTCTGTTCGTCTTTTGCGGCTTCGCCCTCGGACTTTGAAATCCTGTTGCGCCCATACTTTTGGAAAGTGTAATAAACGTCCTTCTCGACTGGGCCGTAGGACCAAGCCTCGATCTTGTCTTCGAACAACGGCTTTCCGGTTTCGCGCAGGGATTCGACCTGCGCGAAATAAACGAGCTTGTTCAGCACAAGATTCGTGATGTCGATATCAGAGCCATGGCGAAGAATGAAAGCATTCGCTACTTGTATTGACTTCATGTCCTCTCCTCTGTCATGGAAATTTCTATGTCCAGATATATGAAGCTTGCTTTCGAAAGGATATATATTACCAGTCCTTCTCTCAAAACACAAAGGTAGCATTCAATAATGCATTTGTCAGATGCTGTAAGAAATCCTTCATTTTCAGTTTGGCAGCATTCCGCACGCTAGGGCTGTCGACAAGGATAAGGAAACCACATATTGTTGCCGCAAAATTATGCGTCAAGGGATAGCTACAAAATGCGTCGAATAGCGGTTTGGGATTTCGAGGTGGTGACGTTTTCTTGGACCCCCGACCGGGAGGAGCCCCCCTTATGGCAAGGTACAGCAAGGAGCAGCGCGACAGGGCCGTGGACCTGTACATCAAATGCGAACGAAACGCCGCCGATGCGATCCGAGAGCTCGGCTATCCCAGCAGAGGCTCGTTGTGGATATGGCGCAAGGACCGGCTCGAGTGTATTTAGATAGGCAACCGGCATAACCATTATCAACGCCAAATTGAAGTAGCCCAGAATGGCGCGTCGATTCAGTCCGAAAAAGCGGCGGGTTTTAGTCCGATTGAACGAAAAGCCCGCCGCCGTTGCCTCTTCTTCTATCCCATCAGGGCGTAGGGCAGCCGGTACAACTCTCCCTCGAACCTGATCATCCTGCCGTGGTGCACGGTCCTATCCACGATCGCGGTGGCCATGTCCGGAGGGGCTGGTGACGTTTTCTTGAATGAGGTTGGTCACGGGAGAAATGGGATGAGGCATACGGTCAGTCTGGGAACGTAGGATTTGGAGGGAAAAGAGAGACCACAGACTAGAGGAGAATTGTGAGCGAGAAGAACCAGGCCACGGAGAACAACGGCGGTATGAGCGCCAAACACAGCGCACCGGCACATTCCCGAATCGGAAATGGTGGGGGGGCAGAGGAATTCCAGCATCGAACTGCTGCGCATCATCGCGATGTTCATGGGCTTCCCCATCACTTCATCGTCCATAACGACTATGACATGCTGAAACTCCCCCTGGGGCCGGAGCGGATCTTCCTCCAGCTCGTGATGCAGGGCGGCGGCAAGGTGGGCGTGGTCATCTTCTTCTCCATCTCCGCATGGTTCTTCCTCGACAAGGAACAGACCATCAAATCCAACCTGAAACGCGTGTGGATCATGGAACGCGAGCTCCTGTTCTGAAGCCTTATCCTCGTAACGTTCTACCTTGTGTTCGACCGAGCCGACCTTGGCATGAAACTCATGGTGAAGAGCGTCATGCCATTGAGCATGGGCGTGTGGTGGTACGCCGTCGCCTACGCCATCTTCCTAATGCTCCTCCCCTTCCTAGCCAAGGGATTGAAAGCGCTCGGCCGCGAATACCACCTCGCGCTGGCCGCGACCGTGCTGGCCATATGGGGATTGACCAACTTCATCCCCGGAATGATAAAAATTAATGATGGTTTCTTCGGTTTCATCTACCTGTTCATTCTGATCTCTGCTTATAAGGGGTACATGGAACCGTTCACCACCAAGCAGGTCTGGCTGACGACCGGTATCGGGCTCGGTTTTTCCTGTTGCACACCTGCGCCTCCATAACATTGTCGCTGCTTAGGCACGACATGGGAATATACATCACCGGTGATTGGCGGTTGCCCGTCATCATGGTCGGCTTCGGCATGTTCCTGCTGTTCGGCCGCGTCACCTTCCACAATCGAGCCATCAACCGGATCACGCATCCGCGTTCGCCGTGTACCTGATCACCGACTATGCCGCATCCGAGAAACTGCTCTGGGCACGGCTGTTCAACCTGCAGGACCTCTACCAGCAGCCGCTGGCGATTCTGCAGATTCTCGGCATCCTGCTGGCGATCTACGCCACATGCACCCTGATCGACTTCATCCGCCAGGCACTGTTCGCAGCCACTATCGACCGCCGACGCGGACACTGGTTTGACCTACTATGGAGCATGAACGATTTAGCAGTCAAACGGTTTTTAATTATAAGACCTAACTAAATCTGATAAAGCTTTAATCTTAATCTTCATAGCTACCAATAAAAAGAACACTGACAACTATTCTGATTATGAAAACCGTAAAACGGCATTCATTGGCACGACAAAACCTCCAAACACTCTATGCTTTTATGAGAAATGTCCTTTGGCTCCAAAAAACCGTTAAAAGCATATTCTATTTTATTTGGACGATAATAGCCACAACATGAATCCATCAATTGAAAATTGAAACTTTGGAAAAAAGACTCATACTGCGGCAAAGACTCTTCCGGAACAGTCACAAAAGGATAATTATCTCCCAAAAAAGTCAACGCATGCTTTACCAAGGCCGTACCAACACCCTGCCTACGATACGGCTCAAAAACACGTAAAGAGCAGATTTTCTTTTCCTGTTGACAATTTTTAACGATACAGATTCCCGCTATTTCTTTTCCAATATTCGCTAAAAAAATCCTACGAGTCGTACCTAAATTAGGGACAACCTTTTGTATGAACCATTCATCGAAATTCGGATAGAATCGAGTGAAAACATCCAAATATGCCTGCAACAAATAATCGACAGAAACATTCTCAGGCACAGAAACCCTAATCATATCAGCCATCATGCCCCCGATCCATACTCCTAAAGTACGTTTGATTATCTTAACATCAAAGCCCGACTCGCCAAAGCGCTCACTACGAACGCGGAAACAAACTCCCCAACCAATTAAAAAAGGGATTTTCGATTAGGTTAAAAACAAAATCAATTACAAATAACCAAAATATGTACAACATAATTGTCTTCCAATTGCAAATATGTCGTCTAAGTCGCAAGTCTACCTTGTACCCATCACTGGCTCTTTTAAGCTGCTTCGACCAATGCCACGCGGCAACATCATCAAGCTCGTCTTCACATGGAGCGTAATTGTTCCAAATGTCTTTCTCCAACAAACGTCTGCCTTTCCCACCAGGACAGCCTGAGTCAACGTCCACCGTCGCCAAGGACATCAGCAAAAAATGAACAGCCATGCCTTCGATCGGGACACAGCCTTGAGCTTTCTCATCTATATTTTCACTTACCCGATCATCGTCCAAAGTTCTATAATCATTGAAACGAAAATCGATGACTTCTTCTTGGGCAAAAGCACTTGTAAGCAATTTATCTTTCGAATGAGACACAGCAACTAAGCTTGAGATAAAATCACCCGAAAGACGAAAACGATAGTAAACAGGCGATGCTCCAACGTTGCTGTCAATGAGAATCTTGATTATCGTGCCTTTTCCGCTATCTGATTTAATAAATTGTACAGTTTTTGTTCCTGGCTCACATTTACATAACAGAAAACGTCTACATGGATCACCATTATGTAAAGTTATGAGGTTCACAGGACGACTATCTGGCTTCGTACACTCGCAACGATCATTAAAAATTGCGCCGACTGTTTTCTCATCCATTTTGGAAAAGAGATCTTCAAAATCTTTCTCCTCAAGTAAAAACGGGCAATAGAAAGAGATGCTTTTAACCACATCGCCAACAGATTCTTGTTCCATTGAATCCGCCGCACTGGGAAGCAGCATAACGCCAACGTCAAGAAAAGTCTTTGACTTCTTCTTTTCTGATTCAACCCAAAGGTTGAAATTCATCAGTACACGAATACGAGCCGAATCATTGGCATTCCTTGCATCACACCAAAGAGCAAAACTCTTCATACGGAACGCACCCCTCA
>OIZF01000950.1_pt1 | contig 18345 bp, 16 predicted proteins | sample 1588471 | NCBI WGS metagenome assembly OIZF01 (sample SAMN03283279) | human gut metagenome | biome: human-associated habitat; material: feces | host: Homo sapiens | place: Peru | collected 2012
GGTGACACCATCCGATGCCCTGGTCATCAATACCTCGGAGTATCAGCGAGTGCTCTGCAAGGTTTTGAGCTATACTTCCGATAAGAGCGCTATTGTAACCATCGGTATTAAGCCAAGCCGCCCAGAGACAGGCTATGGCTATATTGCTGCTTCAGAACCAACATCCGTAGATGAAATCTACAAGGTAGAGGCTTTCAAGGAAAAGCCAAACCTGGAGACAGCCGAGCAATACCTTGCAGCTGGCAATTACTATTGGAATGCTGGAATCTTCGTATGGAACATTAATACCATCAGCAGGGCAATCCGCACCTTCCAGCCAAATCTTGCCAGCATCATGGACGAGATGGCACCTTCTTTCTATACCGAAAAGGAGAAAGAGGTAGTCGGCAGACTCTTCCCAACCTGCGAGAAGATAAGCATTGACTATGCCGTGATGGAGAAGTCGAAGGAAATCTATACCTTGCCAGCCGAGTTTGGCTGGAGCGACTTAGGCAGCTGGGGCAGCCTCCGTACCTTGCTTCCACAAGACGAGGATGGCAATGCCAAGGTAGGTAAGGACATCCGCTTGTATGAATGCAAGAACTGCGTGGTTCATGCAGCCGATGAAAGCAAGGTGGTAGTTCAAGGCTTGAATGGTTATATCGTAGCCGAGAAGAATGGACAACTGCTTGTTTGCTCTTTGAAAGAGGAGCAAAGGATAAAAGAGTTTGGAAAGTAGAATAGAAAATCTTATAAAATTAAGGTAGATCTAGTTATTACTGCGTTAAATAACTAATTGGAAACATTTTTTGATAAAATTATGAACTATATAAAAAAACGTTTTTTTAGAACTAAGCACCAGACTACTAGTTTAGAGGGTGTAATGCGCCCTCAAAATAGTGATAATCTGCAGAGAAACAGAGTTTTCGCCCGGTTTGTGGGGGGGGCGATTATTCAAGATTTCTATGTTTGGGCAAAAATGGAAAGCCTTAAACCATCTCTTTGGGGATTCATCAAACTTTATTTAACCCGCCCAGAGTTTAGATGTCTGCTTGACTTTCGTCTTAAAAGAAAAAAAATGTTTCTTCCTCTTCGTGTGCTCAATTTCCCTTTTAGTAGGGGGCATCAATTGTATATAAGTGCTCGAAAAGGTATTGGAGGTGGTTTATATTTTCAGCATGGATTCTCGACAATAGTATTTTGTAATAGTATGGGCAGTAATTGTTTTATTAATCAGCAGGTTACAATTGGATATGATGGCAGTACTGGCATACCAACTATAGGGAATGATGTCAGAATATCTGCAGGAGCAAAGGTGCTCGGTAAGATTACTATCGGTGATGATGTTTATATTGGCGCTAATGCAGTTGTGGTGAAAGATATTCCGGCACATTCTATGGTTGTAGGAGTTCCTGGGAAGGTAATAAAGACCAGAAATTCGGTTACCGATGAATGGAAAAGAGTAGATACTGTAAGAAATTAGGAAAGTAAAAGACATATGCTTTTCAAAAACAGCAATTAATTTTTAGCAGACAGTATTAATAGAGGCTAGACTGATACTACGACGATAGCTGTTAATATTATCTTTGTGTATGAGTGCTAATGTGATATTGGTAATATTATAAAAATATACTTTATGATTTACATAGTGAATGCGAGAAATTCAATAACATTAAATTTATAACAAACAAATGACATATAATATAATAAAGCGACAACGTCAGTCTAATATAGAGGTGTTGAGGATTCTTGCCATGTTTATGATTCTTCTTGGGCATGCATGGTATCATTTTGAAAAAAATGTGGGTGACTATCCCTTGAAAGAATTTGCTTATCAAATTATCAACCCATTGCTTTATATGCATGTAGATATTTTTGTGATGATTACTGGCTTTTTCGGATTAAAACTTAGTGTAAAGAAACTTGTAAATCTTTATTTAGTATGTGTATTCTATACAGTCTTTGCACTGATTTCTGCTTTTTTAATTCCTGGGGCTGAACCTTTTCGGTGGCGAACATTGGTATTTCCTATAAGTCAAGGTGATTGGTGGTTTATACGAATATATATTGCTTTAATGTTGATATCTCCTATGCTAAATATGGTTGTTGAGAAGTGCACAGAGAATAAAAACTGGAATAAAATGCTCCTTGTTGTTGCAACGCTGGACTTCTATATCTCATGGTTCCATAAGATTGATGGTCTTTATGCTATGGGATATGATTTGGTTAACTTTGCCTCTGTATATCTTCTTGGACGCTATATCCGCTTAAACAGATTACCCATAAACCTTAGAAAATCAGTAATAATATTGCTGGTTTTGAGTGTAATTAAGTTAGGATTATCGCAAGGTTCTATTTTTTATCCGGCAACAGAAAAGCTTCTACGTCTCAATGTCTACTGCAATCCTTTGAATGTTGCCATGGCCATGATGATAGTACATATCTTTAGTCAATGGCGTATAAATTGGTCTAACAAATGGATAAATTCTATATCTTCCTCTACATTAGCTGTTTATCTTGCTACAGATAATCGGTATGTGAGGGGGTAAAAATGTTTACTGAATGGTTGTATGCACAATTAGGGAATACGTATGCATATCTACCTGTGTATATTTTGATTCTATGTGCGATTTTTTTTATCTGTATATTATTAGATAAAGTAAGATTTAGTATCACAAAACCTTTTGTAAACTATATAGTAGGTAAATGGAAATTAAAGTAAATAAAAAAGATGTAGTATGGGGCTATATCACTATGGCTTTCAACTATGGTACGGGACTATTCACGCTACCTTTTATTCTTAGTATGTTGAGTGCAGAGGAAGTGGGAATGAACTATCTGATGCTCACAATATCCAATTTGGTTATACTTGCTGACTTTGGCTTCTCTCAGCAGTTTGGAAGGAACCTTACATATATATTGAGCGGGGCTCAATCTTTGCAAAAAGAGGGAATCTCTGGCGTTAAATTAGGGGCTATCAATTATCAACTAGTAGCCACACTCATCAAGACCGCCAAGTTTGTATACTTGCGTATGTCATTATTGGTATTGGCAGGAATGTTGACTTTGGGTACGATATATATATATCATGTAACTCAAGGTTTTACCAATATACCTAACTCTCTTTTAGTTTGGTTATTATTCTCGGTATCTACATTTTTTAATTTTTATTATAAGTATTATACGACACTACTCACTGGATCTGCTTTGATGATGGAATATAATAAGTCGTGCATTTATTCAAAAATAGTATATATAGCTATTTGTGTAGGCATGCTATTCCTTGGATGCGGATTGATGAGTGTTGTAGTTGCCAATTTTATATCACCTTTCGTACAAAGATATTATTCATATATATCCTTCTATACAGACGAAATCAAAGATGGACTTAGAGGACAGGTAGTTACTGCGAAAGATATACGAGAGATGACTTCAACATTGTGGTTTAATGCAAAAAAATTGGGAATCATTTTTGTTGGGCAATATGGAATATCTCAGTCTGGAATATTCTTTAGTGGTCTTTTCTTGTCTTTGGAAGAAGTTGCTGCTTATGGATTGATGATGCAGCTCATTAACAATATACTTTGTTCTATTTCTAAGAGTCTATTCAACTCAATATCTCCTTTGTTCAGTAAGGATACAATCAATCACGATATATCTCAACTTATCAGGCATTTCTCTTTAGGCAACTTTATTTTTTGGTGTATTTTTATTGTTGGCAGTTTGATGGTTATATTTGTTGCTCCGCCCGTATTGGATTTGATACATTCTAATTCTCATTTGCCATCCACATTAGTCATGTTGGTATTTTCTATAGATGCCTTGCTTGACTATAATCATGCAAACTTTACTTATATTCTTACAGCGCAAAACCGCTTCCCGTTTGTTAAAGCTGATTTGATTACAGGAATGGCTGTTGTATTAATCAATCTTGCTACCTTGTATTTTACAGATTGGGGATTATTAGGTCTCGTTCTGGGACGACTGTGTGTCATGCTAGCCTATAATGACTGGAAATGGCCGGCTGTAATTTGCCGAGAACTTAATGTTCCTATCACAATTTTTGTAAAAGTGGGATATCAAGAAACTTGTTACAAACTTCAAATGTTAATTAAAAATAAGAAATAATGAATATACTTTTTGTTAGTATTGACGGTGACCCAACATATGTTGGGGGTACTGCGACAATAGTCCAACTCATGGCTAAATGGTTACGTGACAATGGACATTTTTGTGCATTGGGATATTTTCAGAAGGGAGAACATCCCACGATGTTCTTTGAAGAGAAGATATTGCTATCGCTAGACAATGAGACTATCATGAAAGAATTCAATGCTAAACATGAATTTGAGATATTGTATTTAACGCAGTGTATAGGAATAGATTGGGAGTTATTAAGGCGTTGTTTTCCAAAAGCAAAATTTATCGCAGCTTACCATAGTCGTCCTATGCTCATGTGTCCAACAAGGCGTTCGCTTAGTATCTTTCTACATGGTAACTTTACACTCCCATCCAAGCTAAAAGTTTCACTTTATTGGCTGTTTTATCCTTTATACAGAAAGCATAAGCAGACCGAAGAACGTGAGGCTTTCAATCGTCTTGCGGCTAACTGTGATGCTCTACAGCTACTATCTAAAGGATTCATTCCAATTTTTTTGAAGATTGTGCCATCTTTTAGTGAAAAGAGAATTTTCTGTGTAGGTAATCCTGTAGTTTGGAATACAGGTATAGATATTAATGATATTGCCCGAAAAGAGCACAATGTTCTGGTGGTTTGCAATGCAAACCACCAGAAAAGAGCACACCTGATGATTGAAATATGGCGTCGAATAGAGGAAGATGTACGTTTCAATAATTGGACGTTTACTTTTGTTGGAGACAGTATCGAAGTTCAAATACTTAAGCGTAAGGCTCTTTGTAAATACCATCTTCAGCGTATCAACTTCGTTGGGCGTCAAAATCCTTTTGAATATTACCGAAAAGCGCGTGTCTTCTTAATGACTTCATCTTTTGAGGGATGGCCTATGGTACTTATGGAGGCTATGCAAATGGGAGTAGTGCCTATTGCATTTAATAGTTTTGAGTCAGTATACGATATCATAGATGACCACTTGAATGGTATTATAGTCGAGAATAACGATATTGATATGTACGTTAAGCAATTAAAATGGTTGATGTGTCATGAAGAGGAATGTATGAAGATGGGAGAAGCTGCGACGCATATTGCAGACCGATATTCCATTGAGAAAGTCATGAAACAGTATGTTGTCCAATTTAATAAACTTCTCTCTCATGACTAAGCAACGTATAGAATATGTAGATACGGCAAAGGCTATAGCCATTATTTTGGTTATTTTTGCCCATTGTCATTACATGATTGAATTTCCTCGATTAGGGAATCTTATTTACTCATTTCATATGCCTTTGTTTTTTATCGTTTCTGGATTTTTCTTGAAGGAAATGACTACTAAAAAGGCGATATGTAAGTATTCCTCTGCATATCTTTGGCCTTATTTAGTTTTGGTTATATCTTCCATTTTACTAGAAACTGCAATTTCTTATTGGAAAAATGGGGGGGGCAGGATTTAACTTGGCTGAAAAAATACTAGGCTTGATTTATGGGAACCCGTATCAACGAGACGAAGTGATGTTTGGAAAGCTCTATGGAGTTAGCAATGCATGGTTTTTCTTGGCTATATTTTGGGCATGTAGCATTTTGAGTACTTGCATGCATTATCTTAAAAAGGAGGAAGTTGTTTTGATGTCACTATTAAGTCTTGGATTTGGAGCTTTTGTGAGTCGAAAAATACAATTGCCTTTTGAAATTTCTGCAGGTTTAACTGCTGTAGCATATATTTATATTGGCAAGGTTTTGGCGATTTATCATGTTATAAACAGAATTGAAAATATCCGATTATCGTTATTAGGTTTAGCTGTTTTCGTGTTTGTTCTCCTGTCGAATGCTGGTAGGGTTGCTATGAACATTTCTTATCTTGGCTATAGCGTGTTTGGTTTATTTTGTAGTATGGTTGGCAGTATCTTTATTCTTTTCTTATGTAAGCATTTTGACTTAAAAGGAGGGTGGATTGGTAGGAATACTTTATATGTGTTTGTTGCGCATTCTCTCATTCAATGTTTGGAAAAAGCATTGAATTTAGATTTTACTTTTACGGAGTTTTCTATGTTGAACCTATTTTTCAATGCCATTTTAGATATTTTTGGGGCATTGCTTTTAGGGTATTTTCTGCAATATACACACATATTAGAATATAAGAAGTTGTTTAAACAGCATGAGCACTATAATATTGATCGTGTATTAAAATAATATTTAATTTTATTCTTATGACAAGCATAAAAATTATTATTCCATACTTTGGAAAATTTCCACCACAATTTAAGTTCTGGTGGAAATCGGCACTCAATAACCCAGGCGTAACGTTTCTCCTTATTACGGATAATCATGACGTTAAGACTGAACAGAATATCAATGTTGTTTATATGACTTTTGCTGAGTGTCAGGAACTTGTAAAGAAACTCTTTCCCTTCGAGGTCGCTCTTTTTTCACCATATAAACTTTGTGATTTAAAACCATGTTATCCTCTTATATTTAGAGGATTATATGAGGATACGGATTTTATTGGTTGGGGTGATATAGATTTGATATATGGAGACCTACGTAGCTTTGTTACAGAAGATGTTTTAGAGAAATATGATGTGATTAGCGGATGGGGGCATCTCACATTACTGCGTAATAATGAATATTGGCGTAACTTTTTCATGGAGAAGGCTGATGGTTTTCAAGACTATAAGGAAGTGATGCAAAGTCAGAAAAGTTTCGGATTCGATGAGTATTGGCATGGTGGATTGGCAGACAAAGCTAAGGCTCTGCACCCTGATAAAGTGTGGAATCCTATGAGTTTCGATGATTTGAATACACCAGAACAGGATCTAGGCTTTGTATCTAGCAATCGTAAAGTGTTCGAAAACTCTCACTTGATGTTTGAGTACAGTGATGGACAAATGTGGCGTATCTACACCATCGGATATGACGTAAGGCGAGAACCAACAATGTATATGCATTTTAAGCGTCGTCAATCTGTACTAAAGATATGCACAGAAAATACTGCACACTATATTATTGTACCCAACCGCATCATACCTTATGAGACTCTGACTTGGGGAAAAGTAATGCATTTTACGAATTATGGTTTGATGCAACAATGGTTATACCGCCTAAAATGCAAGGCGAATCGAAAACTTAAAAAGATACTACATATATGATAAAGGTATTATGGCTTTGTGGAAATCCGGGACTCTACCATGCTGATAAAAAGGAATCTGGTGGTTGGATAGGTAGTCTTCAGAAAAGGCTAATCAAAGATGATATTGAGATAGTTAACGTATTTGAGTATCCACGCAACTCGAAAGTAGAGCATGATGGTAAGGTGACATATTATCCTCTTTATTTTGGTGTAAAGAGTCGTATCCTATCTCGATTGTGTTATCATCATCATGATAAAATCTATTTGAAGAGGCTTAAAGAGATAATACTTGCAGAGAAACCTGATATTATCCATTGCTGGGGATCGGAACTGGGTTATGGCTTGATTTCCAAAGAGACTGATATACCAATGGTTATGCACATCCAAGGACTCCTAAATCCTTATCTTGATGCTTATATGCCTGTGGGATATAGCCACTGGGCAATATTGAAAGCCATGCGTTTCAATCTGCTCAAATTTTATAGAGAACATTGGTATACATATCGTATATTCCGCAAGAATGCACAAAGGGAAAAAGAAATAATGTTAGCACAACGCTATGTGTTAGGGCGCACTGTATGGGATAAATCTTGCAGTAGCATTTTATCGCCCAATGCAGAGTATCTATATTGCTCAGAAACTTTGCGCCCTGAAATTATGAATCACGCAAAATGGGTGTATCGTAGTGACAACAGACTTGTTGTGATGAGCGTAATGTCTAACGCTATCTATAAGGGAGTAGATGTGATACTGCATACCGCTCGATACCTGAAAGTACTATATGGTGATAACTTTGAATGGAACATCTATGGTGTTTCTGACATCTCGTTACACGAACGTATTACTGGCATAAAAAGCAATGATGTTAATGTCTATGTTCATGGCAGGGCATCTGGACATGATATTGCCGATTATCTCGCATCTTCTGATGTTTATTGTCATCAAGCTTACATTGAGAATAGTCCCAATAGTGTCTGCGAGGCGCAATATATTGGAGTTCCAATTGTTGCAGCAATGGTAGGTGGTATGGATACAATTCTCAAGAATGGTAGTGGCGTAATGGTACCTGCTAATGATGCCTGGCGTACGGCTTTTGAGATAGTTAGATTTAAGACAGATAAAACTTTGGCCGAAGAATTTCATTTGAAAGAAATTGCTGAGGCAGAGACTAGGCATAAAGGAGTAGAATTGCAATTGATGAACATATATAAAAAAATAAAGCAAGACGATGGAAATAAAACAAATGATAAAGGGTTTAATTAAATCATATGGATATCCATTATATGAGATGATGTTGCGTAATGCGTATATAGAACAGACAAACATTAATCTTAATCTATGTGATTCTAAACAGAAAAAAGTTTTAATCTGTTATTTACCAATACCCAATGTGGATTTTGGTAACACTGTGCATGCAGCATATGCTCATATCAACCAGATAATACATACATTCATTGAAATGGGCTATTGTATAGATGTATGTTTTGCTAATGATGTGCAACAGTATGATAGACTGTCTAAAAAAAAATATGATATAGTTTTCGGTTTTGGAGATGCATTCAAGCAGGCATGTAAAGATAATACGAGAGCTTTGAAAATCAGTTTTATCATGGAGAATCATCCAGATGCAGTCGCAGCGAAATATCAAGAACGTCTTGACTATTTTCATAAACGTCATCCTAATATCAGTACAAAAACTAGTTTTTCACGAACTGGATATTTTGATACGGAACAGTTTCGTATTTCTGATGTGGGGATATTGATGAACTCTCGATATAATGCATTAAATTTCAAAGAATTCAGTAATAAGGGTTTATATCTGATAAATTCTAATTCAATATTCAATAAAGAATTCCTGTTTGAGCGTAATATAAATACTCAATGTATTGCTAGCAGTAGAAATAATTTTCTGTGGTTTGGATCTAACGGGTTGATTCATAAGGGGTTGGATATTGTAATTGACGCGTTTAAACAAATGCCCGAGTTAACTCTTAACTGTTATGGTATAGGAAAATTTGAGTATGCTTTGTTTGATAAAATAAAAGCTCCGAATATCCTTAACTGTCATAGGGTCAATGTATCGAGCAGCGCATTTATTTCCAGTGTTGTGATGAGGCATAATTTTATGATTCTAGATTCTTGCTCTGAAGGCATGAGTACTGCGGTATCAACTTGTATGGCACATGGTATTATTCCGATAATATCGAAAGAATGTGGTTTTAATGAGGCTTCATGTATTATACAATTGGAAGACAATTCTGTCAATGGGGTTATAGAGGCTATTCGTCATACTTTTGAGATGACGGATGATATGATACTAGCAATGCGAGAGGAATGTTATAACTACGCACGTAGAAATTTCTCCCTTGAATGTTTTGACAAACAATTCAAAAAAGAACTGAAGGAGATATTAGTAAATAATAAAATTTAGTTATGAAATCTGAAGTCTTCAAACAATTAGATTCGACTAAAAACTATCGAGTTTTTGCGTTGATACTACTTTTTTTTGCACAGGCAGGCTTAGACATACAACAACTATTGAATATCAAAATATCAATATCTGTTGTATTTATGATAGTATTACTATTATATGGTTTGAAGTATGCTATATATAACATGAAGGAGATATTTGTGGTTTCACAAGCTTTTTTTCTTCTTTGGTTCGTATATATTCTTAAGGGAGCACCGATGCCTTTTTTCGTGGGTGCAACAATTTATACTGGCTATGCAGTACTAGCAATATATAAACCATGTCCAGAGAAATTCTTGCCAGATTTGAGTAGAATGTGTAAATGGTGTATGTATTATACTTTTGCTGGCTTAGTAGCTCAGTTTACCCTGCCGCTTTTGATACAACATAGTAGTTTCTATCGTTATTATCATATATTAGGTATTTTCTGGTATTGCACAGGTGACAATTCTAGCGGCTTTCGTTTTACAGGTTTAGCTGGAGAACCAGGAATTTGGCAGTTTTTCCTTGCCTTAAATCTTTTGTTTACTCTATATGAGAAACGCTCACCCAAACAAATCGTATTAAGTATTCTATCGATAGTATTCATGTTTTCTACCACAGGTTATTTTAATATGTTATTTGTTTTAGGATTTTACTATAGCTTGATAGAACGGCGAATAAAAGTATCATACTTGATAATAATTGGAGTTTTAGCTTTTCTTTTATCAGCCTTCGTGCTTGAAGGTGTTATGGATAAACTTTCGAATAGTTCTGGACTGACTCGAATTAGTGATATATTTATAGGTTGGATGTTTTTGAAACGTAGTCCGATATTAGGTATTGATCCATCTGTAGCAGATAACTCAACAGATCCTGAATTTATTAAATTAAAGTATCAGGTTTGGGGTGATGCTAATGGTGGTTACGTAGATCCTGGCTACTTGGATAGTGGCTTTTGTTCGGGTATTATGTGGTTTGTTTTAGATTATGGCTTGCCACTTGCTTGCTACTTTCTTTATAAACTATTTAAGTTTCCCCTTATAAAAGACAAGAATCTCCAAAGGTGTGTTTTGGCTATAATTCTGCTCACCTTCATGACTGAACCACAGTCACGTACAGGGTGGTTCTACTTTTTTGTACTCGCATCCTTTATAAAATTCAATTGGAAAGAAAAAAAACAATATAACAATGAAAATATCAATAATAATAGCAACATGGAATGCTGAAAATACCCTCAAAGAGTGCCTTGATAGCATTGTGCCTCAGTTGACAGAAGAAACGGAGTTAATTCTCATTGATGGGGGAAGTTGTGACGATACTAATGAAATAATTGATTCGTATGGAAAAAATGTATCTGTACATATTTCAGAACGTGATAAAGGTATCTATGATGCTTGGAACAAAGGTGTAAAGGTTGCACATGGAGATTGGGTAATGTTTATCGGGGCTGATGATATTCTGTTACCTGGGGCAATCAGTACATATCTAGATGTTATCCGTTCTACTGATAATATTAATACGTATGATTATATTTGTGCCCATAATGAATATATTGATAATAATGGAAAACTCCTAAAACTATTGGGAGCTGCACCAGAATGGAAGTTTTTCCGAAAAAGCATGAATTGTGCCCATGTGGCATCGCTTCATAGCCGTCGAAATCTCTTTGAAACAATTGGTGGATATAATCTTGACTTTAAAATATGTGCTGATTACGAATTACTGATGAGAAAAAAGGACAGGCTTCGGTTCATCTTTGTTGATAAAAATATTGCCCGAATGAAAGTTGGAGGCATGTCGTTCTCAACGAAAGCTATAGTAGAAACATATAAGTTGCGACAATTACACAAGTCAGTCCCTTCTCTATTAAATAAGTTGTTGTTTATACGTGACTGGCTTGCCTATAAGTTCTTTATTTTCCGTAATTTATTTAGAGTGAGTACGTTAATTGATATTATAATAAGTAAGATAAAGGGGAATAAGTATAATTTGGATCCTAATATACCATTTTCATATCTGATAGGATTTGTATGGAGAAAGTTTATTTCTTTTGTTTATGGCATGCTTAGACTGCGGGTATGCAGATTGGTATTTGTGCATCCATCATCTAAAATAATTTGTCCTTCAAAACTACATTTTGGCAAGAACTTGAATATTGGCTATAGATGCTATATTGATGCTCTTTCAAAAGAAGGGCTTACGATAGGAGATAATGTTTCTATGGGAAATAACACAACAATTCGATTAACTGGAAGTCTAAAACAAATAGCTACCTATGTGCGAATAGGCAATAATGTGGGACTTGGTACCCACGGATATTATGGTTGTGGTGTGGGATTCCTTGAAATTGGCGATAATACAATCTTTGGTAATTATGTTAGCGTCCATCCAGAGAATCATAATTACGGCAGTCTAAACGTGCCTATTCGAGATCAGGGAGTAACTGGTAAAGGTGTTGTGATTGGAGCAAACTGTTGGATTGGAGCAAAGGTAACTATTCTTGATGGTACACGATTAGGAAATGGGTGCGTTGTGGCTGCTGGTGCTGTAGTGAAAGGTGAATTTCCAGATAATTGCATCATCGGAGGAGTACCTGCTAAAGTCATAAAAATGAGATAACTATTTAATTTATTTTGCTATGTTTGATAATATTTTTATCTTATTTGTGCTATTCGTCGTTTTATTCTTTCGAAAGCCATTATTTATACTACTTTCTTCTCCTTTAATTTGGGGATTTGTTAAATTGAAAAAACGAAAGAACAATATAGTTATATCCGTAGATAATAAGTCTGAGCATATATGCAAGCATTATAATTTCAAGAGTTTCTTTGCTATGAAACTTAGCGGATTTCTTCGTTTTTACATTTACATAAATTCATGCTTATATTCTCATCATATCAGAAATTTTATTATCAAGTATGTTCTTGGGCTTAAAATGGAGGAGAATGTAGTGATATATTACAATGTTGAGATAAGAGAACCTTGGAAAATCAGTATTGGGAAAGGTACCATAATCGGTGACAGAAACATCTTAGATGGTAGAAATGGAATAAAGATTGGTGATTATGTAACTTTTGCTTCCAATGTCTCTATATGGACAGAACAACATGATCACCGAGATCCATGGTTTCGTTGTGACACACAGAAAAAGTTACCTGTGGAAATCGGTAATAGAGCATGGATTGGACCGAATACGGTTATATTGCATAGTGTTAATATAGGTGAAGGTGCAGTTGTTGCTGCGGGTGCAGTTGTTACCAAGGACGTGGAGGCCTTTTCTATCGTAGCGGGAATCCCAGCAAAAAAAATTGGAGAAAGAAACAAAAACTTAAAATACAAAATGGATGGTAGTTATTTGTCATTCATATAAAAATAAAAATTTACATGAAAACAATACTCGTTTTGGCTTTTGACATATCTCCCTACAGAGGCAGCGAGGCTGCTGTTGCATGGAATTTTGTAACGAACATGTCGCATTCTTGTAAATTAATCGTTTTGACGGTGGGTGAAAATGAGGAATTAAACAATTGGTTACATAACAATGTTTTAGAGAATGTAACATTTCATCAAGTGCCGTGGTCAGATGCTGGCAGTTTTTCATGGCTAACAAGCCGTTTTAAGGTGTGTTCAGATATAAAAATATCCTTTCTATATCGCAAGTGGCATAAATTAGCTTATAATACTGCATTGGATATTATACGTCATCAACATGTTGATGTGATTCATTACCTTAATCCGATTGGATTTAAAGAGCCAGGCTACCTTTGGAAAATAAAAGATATTCCATATGTTTGGGGGCCCCTTCAAGGAGTTGAAAATCGACCTCTTGCCCTCTTACCTATACTTAGCTGGGGGGGCAAGGTTAAAGTCCTGATAAGACGTATTATACATAATTCTATGTTCTTATATATGCCTCGCTTTAAGAAAGCCCTTAAAAGAGCAGACCAACTTTTTGCAGCAACACCGAATACAGTAAATCAGTTAAAAAATATACATCATAAGGATAGTATCAATCTTCCGGAGAATGGTATTCTGAGTATGGAACGTACATCGCCTATTCGTTGTGAAGGATATCTGCGTCTTATTTGGGTAGGGTCGATAGATGAGAGAAAAGCATTGGGACTTCTTATTCTATCGCTTGCTAAATGTCAACAGAAAAATTGGCATTTGGATGTCTTAGGAGATGGTGTATTGAGAACCAAGTGCGAACAGATGGCAAAAAAAATGGATATTTATGAGAAAATAACTTTTTATGGTAAAGTAGAACGGGCTCAAGTTCAACGAGTTTTCAAACGGTCTCACATACATGTAATTACCTCTCTTGGAGAAAGCAATACTACGGTGTTATGGGAGGCTTTTTCGAAGGCTATACCAACTCTTACACTCGATCATTGTGGGATGGCTGGAGTGGTTTCATCTGAATGTGGTATCAAAATAAGAATTCTTTCTTTTGCACAAGTTCTCAATGATATTGCACAAGTAATAGATGATTTGATTTTGCATCCAGAAAAAGTTGAAAGCTTAAGTTTGGGTTGTATAAAATGTGCTAAGAAATTCATGTGGAATAATAGAATTGATTTATTCAATCATATTTATGATAAATTATCGAAAAATGAGACTATTAGTTGACTGCCATGTTTTTGATGGAAAATTCCAAGGAACAAGGACCTATCTGCAAGGTATATATCAGAACTTAGTTGGACATAAAAATATAAATTTTTACTTTGCTGCATGCGATATAGAAAATATTAAGCATGTATTTGGAGTGGCAGAGAATATCCACTATGTACAACTGACTACTGGAAATAGTATAAAAAGGCTAGCATTAGAGTTGCCTAGAATCATTAAACAATATCGTATCGATTTTGCGCATTATCAATATGTATCACCTTTACCTAAGTTGTGTAAAGAGATTGTAACGATACATGATTTGTTATTCTTGGACTATCCTCAGTACTTTCCTTTATCATATCGCATAAAGAATACGTTTTTTTTCCGTCGTTCAGCGAAAAGAGCTGATATTTTACTAACTGTATCGCCTTATTCAAAGAAAGAAATTGTACGGCATTTTGATATTAATGAGGATATTATACAGATTACTCCTAATGGGGTTCTTTTGCCTAGTGAATCTACTAAATTGCCAGATGTAAAGAAAAAGTATGGTCTTGACAAGTACATTCTGACTGTAAGTCGTATAGAGCCGAGAAAAAACCATCAGATGTTATTGCAGGCATTTGTTGAGTTAGGTCTGGCAGACAAAGGTTACAAATTGGTAATTGTAGGTATGAAAGATTTAAAGAATGAGATATTTAATCATTACTTTGATTTATTACCAAAATCTATCAAAGATAATATCTTTGTATTTCAAGCTCCATATCTTGATTTGATTTCTCTTTATAAACATGCTTCCTTATTTGTGTTTCCGTCTTTTGCTGAAGGATTTGGCATTCCACCGATTGAGGCCGTTTCCTTGGGTTGTACAACTCTTTGTTCTAAAGCTACAGCCATGTCTGATTTTGATTTCCTTGGTGATAAACTTTTTGACCCAAGCAATTTGGAAGAATTAAAAGAAAAAATTTCTTATTGGTTAGAAAATGAAAATGAAAATATTAGCCAAGAACAAAATACAATACGGGAGAGGTTTGATTGGAAATGTATCGCAGAGAGATTCTATAAAATAATAGAAAAAAATATATAGGTAAATGAAAATAGCATTTGTTAGCGTCCGTGGTATTCCTAATAACTACGGAGGTTTTGAGCAGTTCGCTGAGTATATCTCAGTGGGCTTGGTGAAGCGTGGCCATGAGGTTACTGTATATTCTCCTTCTTATCACCCTTATAAGGATGATGAATATAAGGGGGTGAAGATTAAGCATATTTATAGTCCAGAAACTTGGATGGGTGGAAGTATCGGCTCTTTCTTCTACGACTTCATGTCGCTGAAGGATGCCTTGAAGCGTGAGAACTTTGATATCATCTATGAGGCTGGATATACGAGCATCATTCCTGCTTTCATCTGGTTTGATGTGAAGAATGTCACCAAGAGTATTGTGGTTACCAACATGGATGGTCTGGAATACAAGCGTACCAAGTTTAACAAATGGGTGCGCAAGTTCGTGTTCTGGGAGGAGAGAATGGCAGTGAAACATAGTCATTATCTGATTGCAGACAACATGGGTATCCATGATTACTACAAGGAGAAGTATGGCAAGGATAGTAAGTTCCTGGCATACGGTGCCGATATCCATGATGATTATAACGTGGAGCATCTGAAGGAGTATGGCTTGAAACCAGAGGAATACTATATTCTGGTAGCCAGACTGGAGCCGGAGAATAATATCGTGATGGCCATTGAGGGCTACTTGCATTCTAAGGAGAATGGCAAGCGTCCTCTGATTGTAGTTGGTAAAACCAATACTCCTCATGGTAAGGAATTGGTTGCCAAGTATGGTAAGGAAAAGGGTGTGAGATTCGTAGGCGGAATCTATGATTTCAACAAACTGAATTCTATCCGTCACTTCTCAAAGGCTTATTTCCATGGCCATAGTGTGGGTGGTACCAATCCTTCTCTATTGGAAGCGATGGCTTCAGAATGTTTTATCCTTGCTCACGATAACATCTTTAATCGTGCCGTGTTGAAGAAGAACTCTTTGTACTATCCAAATGCTGAGAAGGTGACAGAGATGCTGAATGATATCGAGAATATCTGTACGCTGCATAAGAAGAACTTCACTGATGGCAACGTGGAGGAAATCAAGAATGAGTATTCTTGGGAACATTTGGTTGACCAGCATGAGGAATACTTCAAATGGTTGCTGGAACAGAAACGATGAACCTATCTAAAGATTTACTTTTAAAATCTCTTCGTGCCGTTCTCTTTGGTGAGAAACTTGATGCTTCTGATTTTGCAGAAGCAGATTGGAAAAGCATCTTTCAGTTGGCAGATGAACAAACTGTCTCAGCTTTGCTACTAGACGGGATGAGTCTGCTGCCTTCTGAATGTATCGCAATTCCTCTGGGTGACAAGCTGAAGAGGATAGCGACGATGCAGCGCATCGAACAGATGAACCGCCTACATCGGAAGGTCATTGTAAAGATTGACCAAGCCTTGAAATCTGAGGGAATTCCTGTTGTCTTTATGAAGGGGCAAACGACAGCTTTACGCTATCCCAATCCTTTGCATAGAACTCCAGGCGATATCGACTTTGTTGTGAATCCTAAAGATTTCAAGAAGACAATGGAGGTGCTGGAAAAGATAGGAAAAGTAGATCATGATTTGGTGCATGAACATCATGGTATGGCATGGGTAGATGGAGTGACAGTAGAGCCTCATTATAAGGTTCACAATTACCAATGTCCATCTACCGATTATGCTATGCAGGAAATGTTCGCTTCGGTATTTCCTTCAGAGTTGTCTTCTGCTGATATGGATGGGTATGCAGTACCTGTATTCCCTCCAACCTTTGAGAGTGTATTCCTGATATCGCACATGGTAAACCATGTATATGAAGAAGGATTGGGATTGAGGCAGGTGATAGATTATGCCATGTTCTTATCGAATTGTGCAGACAAGATAGATTGGTTGCAGCATCATGAATATCTGCATCAGATGCACATGGAAAGGGCATGGAGAATCTTTACTTGTATTTGTGTTGATTATCTGGGAATGTCCTTACCATCACAAGTGGAGCCTTTTTCTCATCAAGAGAAGATGTGGGCAGAAAAGATGATGACAGACATCATGAGAGTTGGCAACTTCGGTAGAGGTGAATATGTATTTCAGCATCGTGGATTAAAGGATGCCTTCAATAACTATTGTTGGGTTGCTAAAAGGTGCTGGAATCTTGGCTTTGTCTGTCCTAGTGAAGCAAGATGGTGGATTATATCGAAGGTGAAGCGTTTCTTTTGGAAGAAATCGATTAAGAAATAGGAATAATTAAAAGTATATAAAAATGGAAGTAATAAAGACAGATATTGAAGGCGTACTCATCATTGAGCCTCGCCTGTTTAGAGATGCTCGTGGCTATTTCTTCGAGAGTTTCAGCGAGCGTGAGTTTAAAGAGAAAGTGGAGCCATTGGTTGGCTACAAGGTGGAGTTCTGTCAGGATAATGAGAGCATGAGCTCTTATGGCGTAATGCGTGGCTTGCATTTCCAGAGACCTCCGTTTACCCAGAGCAAGCTGGTGAGATGTGTGAAGGGTAGAGTGCTGGATGTTGCCGTGGATATCCGTAAGGGTTCACCGACATACGGTAAGCATGTGGCGGTGGAATTGACAGAGGATAATCATCGTCAGTTCTTTATTCCTAAGGGCTTTGCGCATGGTTTCGCTGTATTATCAGAAACTGCGGTATTCCAATATAAGTGTGATAACTTCTATCACCCAGAGGCTGATGGGGGTATCTCTATCTTGGATGAGAGCTTAGGCATTGATTGGCGCATTCCTACGGAACATGCTAATCTTTCCGAGAAGGATACGAAACATGAAGTGCTGAAGGACTTTGATAGTCCTTTCGAATACTAAAAGGATTTTTTCCTAAAAATATATAGGTGATTTTTTCGAAAACCTACCTTCAATAGTCTTTGCGACCCCTTCGGTGAGGGTGTGTCATAAGTCTGTGACGCACCCCTTTTTATTTTTTGCCTTTTCACAG
>OIZF01000952.1_pt1 | contig 18309 bp, 26 predicted proteins | sample 1588471 | NCBI WGS metagenome assembly OIZF01 (sample SAMN03283279) | human gut metagenome | biome: human-associated habitat; material: feces | host: Homo sapiens | place: Peru | collected 2012
TCAACTTGTTTGGGCTTTAGGAGGTTTTATGGCATATACGGTATTAGAGCAGGTAAAGATCCGGCTGAAACAATTTCATATCGATGATAGCTCCGGAACTGACATTACTGTGTTTGACCATAAAGAAGAAAATCCATTATTGGAGCAGCTAATTGTTCAGGCAACAGATGAAATCATGAGCAGGCGGATGTACCCAAAGAGTTATACAAAGGAACAAATTGAAAATGACATGAAGAAATATGAAAGTGTCATCGTAAATCTGACTGTGTATGATAGGTCGCAGGCAGGAGAGGCTTATATGGCATCTTATACAGAGAATGGAGTAAGCAGGAACTGGAAAGATCGTGATAGCCTTCTGGCTGGGGTATATCCGTTTATAAAGGTTTTATAACTCCTCGATATCGAGGAGTTTAGAAAAGCAACCTATCTACCATGAGTAGAAATAGGAATCTGGTTTTTGCATGGCAATTACTAGTTTAGAAGATTGCGCGTTACGTTTTGTTGAGGTCAACAAGACGTAGCAGGGGCACACTTTTTTGCGGCGGTGGGCAGTGTGCAAATACAAAGGAAGGCGGTATATGATGTGACGATAGAAGTATCGGCAGCAATCGTAATAAGCGTGATATCGCTTACTTTTACTATCATAATGGGGTTAAAAAGCAATAAGCGTACTGATACAAAAGATGTTGAAGAACGGGTCAAAGAAAATACTCGTATTAACATGAAACTCGATAATATCAATTCGACAACGCAAGACATCAAGACGGAACTAAGCACAGTGAGAGTGGATCTGCAAAAGCATAATGATAAGTTGATTGTGCTTGAACAGAGCTGTAAACAGGCACATAAACGAATTGATGAACTTAACAGGCGGTTGAGCATTGATGAACAAAGAGAGGATAGGGAGTGATAATTATGGATATTACTCAAATCGGAACGTCATTAGCAATAGTGGTTATTTGTTATCTAGTGGGGCTTGTGGCTAAAACAATGGATGGAGTCAAGGATACTTATATTCCAGTCATAGTAGGTGCGGCTGGTGGTGTTCTTGGAGCAGTAGGAATGTATGTTATGCCTGATTTCCCAGCCAGTGATATTATGACAGCTATTGCAGTTGGCATTGTTAGCGGTTTGGCAAGTACCGGAGTGAATCAGATATTTAAACAGGTAAAGAAAGATGCTTGATATTAATAAGCAAAAAATGAAATGTTCCCGCAAAGGACAGCGTATCATTGTATATGAAAAAGAAGAAGATGGAAGCATAAAATACTATATTGATGGGGATGGGAATAAGATACCGATTATTGCTGATGAAAAAATCGGTTATTCCGAACCACAAGAGTTTTATGCAAACATCAGCAACAAACTTAGTGAGGTTCTTGTTAAAGAATTTGGTATTGATGATAGCAGCACTTATGTCCAGATTGTGACAGACAAAGGTTATCTATCACTGACTGCCGGGGACATGGTTTGGAAAAAGTCAGCTGTGGGATATGATGCTGATGGTGGCGTTGACCCGCTGACTGCGGATTACACGGTCCGTGGTGTAGCTGACGAGGGGTTGACCGTAGACTTGTTCTTATTACAAAAAGTGGTGAAGTAATGACGGGCCATACCATAACGTTTAACCTTTCAGTTTCGTCCGTTAGGGCCGCTATAAAGGACTTAGAGGACTATAAAAAGGATTTGGCAAATAAGTGTAACATGCTTAGTCAAAGATTGGCTGAAAAGGGCGTAGAGATTGCCAAATTAAAAATTGGTGAGTATGACGCAATATATACAGGAGAATTGCTTACAAGCATAAACTGTGAACAAGGTGCGGTTGTACAAGACGGAGCAAAATGGATAGTTTATACCAATTGCCCGTGGGCGAAATTCGTAGAATTCGGAACAGGAATTGTAGGAAGTAAATCACCACACCCCGATACCTCTATAATTGGTTGGAAGTATGATGTAAATGAGCATGGTGAAGAGGGATGGTTTTATTTTCGAGACCAAAAATGGCATTGGACAAAAGGATTGCCGTCAAGACCATTTATATATGAAACAGCGCAGGATTTGAGGGAGATAGTGGTGTATACAGCAAAAGAAATTTTTGGCTAACTATTTTCATGCCATTCGATATGGTAGTTTATGATATCAAGAATTTCTTCGATTTCTGTATATAAAAAACTTTCTCTTCTCATGCGATTGCTAAAATTTTGTACTGAAAAGTCAGTGTTGTGTCTACGATTTAGCTCGCTGTTAATTTGAGACAATGTAAAACCTTGTTTCGTGATAATTGCTTTTAAATTGTTTTTTAACATATGGTATCTCCTATATTTGATGATGTTATCATATCATAATAAAAATAAACTGTAAAGTTTAATAAATGCTTGCGAAAATCAACTATTAAGTTTATAATTAAACTATTAAGTTAAACAAAGGAGAAGACCATGGAAAGAAATAGCAAGGGGCAGTTTATCAAGGGGAAAAACATAAAAGACTTAACAGGGAAAAGATTTGGGAAGCTAACGGTTCTTGCTTTGGACGAAACTAGAACAAAGAAAAAGTCTTATTGGTATTGCCGGTGTGATTGTGGAACTATTAAATCCATTCGTGGTGATACACTAAAAGTTGTGACTTCTTGCGGTTGCGTAAAGAAGCAACAAGACATTTTTAATTTGAAAATTGAGAGAAATCACAAAATGACACATCACAGACTATATCCAACATGGAATGGCATGATTAATAGATGCCATAACCCGAAATCAATAGCTTATAAAGATTATGGTGGTCGTGGTATTTCTGTTTGTGACGAATGGCATTATGTAGAAAAGTTCATTGAATGGGCTGAAAACAATGGGTATGTAGAAGGTTATTCGATTGAACGAATAGACGTAAATGGTAATTATTGTCCTGAAAATTGTTGCTGGATTCCAATAAGTCAGCAAGGGTTGAATACAAGAAAAACTGTATATATTGAACACAATGGAGAACAAATACCATTAGCAAAAGAAGCAAAAAAATGCGGAATTTCACCATGCTTGGCATGGCATAGATGGAAGAGTGGTGTAAAGAACTACGATGATTTATTTTATAAAGGAAATTTGTGCAGTAAACGCAAGGGATAAGCCTTGCGCTTTCATTTTATAAGGGAGGTGTTTGGAAAGTGATTAGCGTAAATCAGTGGGCCTATGATTTAGAAAAGAAAATATTTTCTATTGTAAAATCAAGGGCCTATGAGAAACTGAAAACTAAGTATCCCAATGTCTATATTACTGACATTGAGAAAAACACTTCTAAAGCGGTATTTCCAACGGTCTATATCCATGAACTTCCAGGAGTTGAAAAAGCATCAGATCTTGAGGGTTTCTGTATAAATGCGGTGCAAGAAACGTTCCAGGTTGATGTAATTACCAATACAAGCCAGAGTGACGCAAATAAGGTCATGGCGGTAGTTGCTGATGAATTTAAACGTCTATGCTTTAAAATCACGGCGATGCCGGAATTTGAAGGGACCGGAGAAACATACAGAAGCACCATGCGGGTGCGACGCATTATAAGCGCAAACGACATATTGTAACGTAACAAAGAGCGTATAGCTCTTATTTTTTTATGAAAATTCAGGAGGTAAAAATATGGCTACAGGCTTAAAATCAAGGATTGCTTACAAAGAAACCAGCACTTCTGCAACTACAGGTGAGTATTGGGCTGGTACTTATAAGCTTTTGCTGAGAGCGAAGAGCATTCCGTCTCCATTCGGTTCTCAGAATATGGTAGACACATCTACGCTGGAGGATCTTGTAGAGACTCAGGAAATGGGAAGACGTTCTGCTGGTTCCATGGAAGTTGAGGGTGCTTTTGAGAAAAAGTACAAAGATGAGATGGTGACCAACGAGGGCAAGAAACTGGACTTTATCATTCTGTATGGAACAGACGGTAAGGGTTCAGAGGGAATCTGTGGATTTATCGGTCAGGAGTCCTTCGCACCTGGCGAAGCATCCGATGATCATCTGACTGGTACTGCAACGGTATCTGTTCAGACGGTTCCGAAGTGGATTGAGGATGATTATGACGTTGCAGTAGTTGAGGATGAAAATGGTTATCCGACAAGCATTACATTAACTAAAAAATCATAAGTGAGATAAGTGGGGCATTCTACGGAGTGCCCCCTTTCCTATGTATACCATAGGGGAAAGGAATAACTATGACAATAATTAAATTTGGAGATAGAGATTTAAAGATTAAATACAGTTATAAAGCAACTGTACAAAGTGGAATTATTAAAAAACTCATGTCAATGGGAGATATTGGTAAAGATGTTGAAACCGTTGATAAGCTTCTTTCATTTCTTCCAGAAATGCTGCTTGTTGGACTGCAAAAATACCATGCGAATGAATTTGGATATGATCCAGAAAACAAGGCACAGGAATCTGAGCAAATGGAAAAGATATACGGTCTTCTTGACGAATATTTTGATAGCGAAGATGGGGATATGCAGGTTCTTTTTACAAATTTACAAAAGGAGCTGCTTGACAATGGTTTTTTATCCAAAATGCTCAAACAGGGCAGCAAGGCAAAACAGGCAAAAGGACAGACGGAAAAACTTCTGAACCAGGAAGAGAACTGATTTGGGATCTGTATTGCAAAGAAATCCGTCCGTACTGGCTTTTGATGACCAAAGGGTATGGATTTAGCGTTGATGACATTGATGCATCATGCCCTGCCGATTTACAGCCTTATGCGGAAGCATATAAGTTGGAGCAGAAACAAAGAGACATTGAAGCCTGGATGCAGTGGGGCGCTTATGGATTATCAGCTGTTGGAGTTGCAGTAGAACGCAATTTGGCAGGAAAGAAAGCAAAATCAAAGTATCTTGAACATCCAGTTATGAGCAAAGCAGTAGATGAAAGCGCAGCAAATGGAAATATAGAGTCACATGAAGAGTGTGCTGTTTATGAAATGAAGCAGCGCATTAATTTACTTAGACAATCTGGACTGCCGGAAAGCCCAGACTAAAGGAGAAAATATGACAGCAATTGATAAGGTTATAAGCATTGCACAAAGGGAAGTTGGATATCTGGAAAAGAAAACGAAAGATCTTTTGGATAGTAAAACTGCAAATGCTGGCAGCGCCAACTTTACAAAGTATGCAAGAGATATTTATCCGTCTCTTCAAGGTCAAGCGTGGTGTGATATGTTCGTAGACTGGTGTTTTGTACAAGCCTTTGGTTCAGTAAAAGCTAAACAATTGTTGTGTGGTGGCTTTAGCGCTTATACTCCTACGTCTGCACAATATTTTAAGAATAAGGGCCAATACCACAAATCTGATCCCAAACCAGGAGATCAGATTTTTTTTCGCAATTCGTCAAGAATATGCCACACCGGAATTGTAATAAAAGTTTCCGGTGGAAAAGTCTATACGATTGAAGGTAATACCAGCAGCGGTGCAGAAGTTGTCGCTAATGGTGGTGCCGTCTGCGAAAAATCGTATAATCTTAACAACAGCAGAATTGATGGATATGGAAGACCAGATTGGACCCTTGCAGAAAGTAATTCATACACTGTTGGCTGGAACCATGATAGCAATGGTTGGTGGTATGCAGATACGAAATCAACATATTGCAAAAATTGTTGGAAAGTTATCAACCATCATAAGTATTATTTCAACAAAGATGGATATGCAGTAACTGGCTGGCAAGAGATTGGCGATAGTTGGTATTACTTTGAGCCTAGATCAGGACATCCATATGAGTGTGCATTGTACTTGACAAATTCAGATGGCAAACAGGATGTGGGAAATTTTTAAGTTTTAGGGAGATAGGTTTAATCACTTATCTCCCTTTTTTTGTTTTACAGAAAAGAGGTGCAAAATGGCAGAAGTAGATTCTCTGGAAATATCAGTTAAAACTACAGCTGACGAAGCAAGTAAAAGCCTTGATGAGCTTATAAAAAAGTTAGGGCTTGTGGCAGAAGGTATTTCTGCGTTAAAAAAAATTTCTATCCTATCTGACTTTAGAAAGAGTTTTTCTAAGGCTTCCCAAGATAGTGGTAAAAGCCTTGATTCCATTAACAAGCAAATTAAGGATCAAACGTCGGCGCTTGCAAAGAATGTTTCTAAATCATTAGAAGAAATTAGAAAGCAGTATGCGGAAGTTGGTAAAGGATTTACCATGTCTGGATCAGAAAAGCAAATCCAGAAAAAAATGGATTCTTTAGCCAATGCTTTGGCGAATGCACGGTTAAAACAGCAGGAATTAGAGGCTTCTGGAAATACAGATGGCAAGACCTATGAGAATACTGTTGCAAGCGTTGTAAAGTATGAGAATCAGATTGAAAGCCTTAAAAATCAGTTGAAATCACTGAAACAAGTTGAGGCTGAAACTGCAAATGTGTCTGCAAACACAACTCCGTCTGGACACGATCCAAATGTTTTCTCTGGCACAATAACAGGTCTTGGAAATGATAGCGAAAAAGATATCGAAAGCACAAGACAAAGTGTAAAAGTCGCTGTATCTGATATGCAGTATAACGCACAGGCTATGGCACAGACTTTTGGTGAGGCTGCTCAGGGTATTAGGGATTGGGCGCAAGCAACGGCTGAGTATGGTATGCAGGCTGGAAAGGCTCTTAATAATCCAGAAGTATTCCAGAAATTAAGCGGTGCTGGGAATGAAGTTAAAAATTTACAAGATAAGTTGAGTGATCTTGTAATACCTGAAATCCATACAGATAGTCTTGATAAATTGCAAAAAGAATTGCAAAAGACAGAAGATAAACTTGAGGAAACGAGAACAAAACTGTCCAATGGAATTACAATGGGAACTGTGTCTGAAAGTCTGGATAATAGTGGATATGTCAAAATGCAATCTGAAATTGCTCTTGCCGAAAAGAAAGCAGAAGCGCTTAGAGCAAAAATTGAAGAAGTAAAATATGCAACAAAAGGTATGTCATTCAAAAATAATGCATTTTCACTTTTAAAAATAGCACTTGCGAATGCTACCACTAATGCTGCTAAATTGGCTAGAACATTAAAATCTGGGATTTTAAGTGGATTTTCTAGTCTTACCAAAGCCACAAGACAACATAATAATTCCTTACTTAAAAATCTTGGAACTATGGCAAGGTATGCTATAGGAGTAAGAACCTTATACTCACTGGTTCGGAAACTCCACTCTGCATTTGTAGATGGTATGAACAATTTGGTTCAGTATAGTCGTGAGACAGACGCAAGTGTATCATTGCTTTGGAACTCCATGAACCAGTTGAAAAACTCTGTAGCTGCCGCAGCTTCTCCTTTATTGAATGCGCTTGCTCCGGCTCTTAATGCTATTATTCAGTTGTGCATTAATGCGGCTAATGCTGTCAACCAACTTTTGTCTGCGCTTACAGGGCATGGTACATGGATTAAAGCCACAAAACAGACAAAAGACTATGCGAAAAGTCTTGGCGGTGCATCTAAGGCAGCTGATGATCTCAAAACCCATACACTTGGAATTGATGAACTAAACGTAGTTGATCAGAGCAAAAAGGGTAGTTCGGGTGGTAGTGGTGCCGGAAGTGGCGCTGCTGATATGTTTGAGACAAAGGATATTGAAAGTAAGTACAAGAAGCTTGCTGACGAAATCAAGTCATACTGGGATATGGGTGATTTTACTGAACTTGGTGCTTCTGTGGGCCAGTGGGTAAAAAATGGGCTTGATTCAATCGAGTGGAACGGCATTCAAGAATCAGCCAGAAAGATAGCTTCCAGCATAGGTACATTTATCAATGGATTTGTGGAAACAGAAGGTCTTGCAACATCTATTGGTACAACAATAGGAGAAGCAATCAATACCGCTGTAGATTTTGCCAACACGCTACTTGATGTTACTCATTGGGACTCCATTGGAAAATTTATTGGTGATGGTCTCAACGGAATAGTTAGCACCATTCAATGGGATGAGCTTGGCCAAATGCTTGCTGGAGGATTAAATGCAGTATTTGAGGTTGCATTTAATACCGGCGCAACTATTGACTTTCAAAAGCTTGGAGAAAGCTTAGCAGCATCTATAAATAACTTTTTTAGTAATCTGGATTTAAAAACAGCAGCGGAAGCTATTAATGTGTGGGTTCAGGGTATTTATGATGCATTTGTAACTACTATAAGTAACGTGAATTGGGCTACTGTTTGGGATAAAGCGAAAGAGTTTTTAGGAAATATAGATTTAAAAACAGTTGAAATTGTTATTGGTGCCATAGCCATTAAAAGCATTTTGTCAGTTAAGTTTGCATCAGCAGCTTTAGGATGGATTGGAAAAGAAATATCTAAAAAAATCGCAGAAGCTATTGCTTCTTGCCTTGGTCTTGAACTTGCTGAGAACGCAGGAATAGGTGCGGCGCTTTCGGCTGCTGGCGGAAGCATAGCAAGCACATTTGTAACAGGATTTAAAGCGCTGCTTGGTAGTGAAGCGGCGGCAAGTGCCCTTGCTTTTATCAACCCGTTTGTTCTTGCATTGACAGGTATAGCAAGCACTCTTGCTGGACTTGGACTTGCAGTGACAAGTTTTATAGATATGTGGAATAATGGTTTTAGCTGGATAAAGGAAGCTATAATGGCTGTTGGAATTGCTCTTGCGGCAGTTGGAGCGGTGATTTTGGGCGCACCGGTACTTGTAGCAGCTGTTGTGGCGGGAATAGTGGCCGCAGTAGCCACAATAGCAGTTGCAATGCATGATAACTGGGATCAGATTGTGGCTGTATGGAATAAAGCGGCGACATGGTTCGATTCAAATGTTGTAACCCCGATTGTTGAGTTTTTTAGAGGTTTATGGCAAAATGTTTTTTCGTTTTTCAGCCAGTTATGGGATGGAATTGTTGCAATTTGGCAAAGCGTATCTGAGTGGTTCCAGAATACTGTAATCACACCGGTAAGCACAGCTTTTGATACAGCTTGCCAATTTATAGGAACACTGTTTTCTACATTATGGACTATAATATCAACACTATGGAGTACCGTTTCTGAATGGTTTAATTCTGTGGTTGTAACTCCGATTGTTACTTTATTCACAGGACTAAAAGAAAAAGTAGAAACATTATTTAAGACTTTGTGGGATGGAATTAAAAAGATATGGAGTGTGGTATCTAGATGGTTTAATACAACTGTAATCATGCCTGTTACAACATTATTTTCAACATTCCATGATACAGCTTTGAATCTTTTTACCATATTATGGTCTGGAATACAGACAGTATGGAATACAGTGTCCACTTGGTTCCAAAACACTGTAATCACACCGGTAAGCACAGCTTTTGATATAGCCTGTACAAATATAAAGTCATTTTTTGACAACCTTTGGACAGGAATAAAAAATGGTGTAATTGGCGCAATGAATGCTGTTATCAGCACGGTAGAAAGCGCTGTAAACGGGCTTATCGATATCTTAAATACACTGCATTGGGATATTCCTGATTGGGTTCCTGGAATTGGTGGAGAATCATTTGGCTTTGATATTTCCCCAGTAAATATTCCAAGAATACCTATGTATGCTGCCGGTGGATTCCCAGAAGATGGTCTGTTTTTTGCAAATCATAATGAAATGGTTGGCCAATTCTCTAATGGCAAGACCGCAGTAGCAAATAATGAGCAGATTGTAGCTGGCATTACTGCCGGAGTAAGAGAAGCTGTTGCAGATGTCTTAGCTCCATATCTGTCCCAGATTGCAGAGAATACCAGGGAAACTGCTGACAAGGATACGTCAATTAGCCTTGACGGGCGTGAGCTTGTCAGTGCTATTAACAGCCGAATCAGCAGAAATGGATTTAGCTTCACTTAACTATGTCCGTTCCATTGATGAAGTACATGTCCATAATACTGATATAAAATAACCTACCTGCATAAGCAGTAGTCTAAGAAAGGCGGTATCAGTATGTATGAATTAGTGGAACTTAAAAGAAATGATGTATTTACAAATAGCAAGGTGGTTGCGGAAGGAACAGAAAATCAACACGAATCGGTTGTAGCGATAATAAGAAAGTATGAAAAAGATATTTGCGAATTTGGAAAACTTGAATACTCCGATTTAAAATCAGGAAAAAGAGGACAGCCAGAAAAGATTTATTATCTCAATGAAGAACAAGCAACTTTTGTTATTACCCTTTTGAGAAATTCAAAAACAGTAGTCAAATTCAAAAAGGAACTTGTCCGTCAGTTCTATGCTATGCGCAAATTTCTTCTGGATAAACAGTCAAAGCAGTGGAACGACACCAGACTTGCCAATAAAGAAAACCGACTGAAAGAAACTGATGTGATCAAGATGCTTGTTGACTATGCGAAAGAGCAGGGAAGCACACATTCTGATAAGCTGTATCTCACATATACGAAGTTGGCAAAGTCAATCATTGGTGGAAATCGGGACACTGTATCGGTTACCGACCTGAATAACCTGACGTTAGTTGAAAGCATTATTTTACAGACAATTAGAATTGACATGTCAATGGGAATGCCATATAAAGATATTTACAAGGACTGCAAAGACAGATTGGAGAGATTTGCAGATATTGCATACTTGACAGCATAAGAGGCGGTTCCGCCTCTTTTCTTTTGCCTTTTTTCGTGGTATAATCTGGATATATTTTCACGGGAGGAAAGTTGTATGGATAAGAAAGAAACAAAACTATGTAAACATTGCCAGACGGAAATACCAAGAAAAGCAAAAGTTTGCCCAAATTGCAAACGCAAGCAAGGTGGTATAGGTTGCTTAGGAGTTGTTTTGTTGGTTTTAGGTATTTTCATTTTTATTGGTTCGTTCGGCTCTTCCATGAGTAAAGACAAGAACCCTGAAAAGGTAGGAGAAGTCGGAACTGAACTTTCTGAAACCGGGACACAGGCAATTGACAATACTTTTAATGTTGGTGATGTAGTAGAAACCGATAATTTTAGAATCACCTATGAGTCTGCCGGAGAGTACAATAGTGACAATGAGTTTTTGCAACCGAAAGACGGATATGTTTACTGGGAGTTCAAATTTAAGTTTGAAAATATTTCAGACACAGATCAGACGGTTTCAACTATGATGGACTGGGAATGCTATGCTGATAACTCAAAAGCAGATCAGACATGGATTACTGATGATAATGGACTTGACGGTAAATTGTCTGCCGGTCGAGAAGCTGAAGGATCTGTATATTTTGAAATTCCGGAAGATGCAGAGAGCATTGAACTTGAATATGATATTAACTTCTGGCAGAGTGATAAAATTATTTTTATTGGAAAGTAGTAATTTAAGGGCGGAGAAATCTGCCCTTATTTTTTTGCAAAAAAGTATTGACTAAATGTCATGACAAATATATAATACAATTAAATCAAACGAAAGGAGATGGTACATTGTCACCGAGAAACGGTAGGCCAGCATCGAAAGACCCGAAATCTCATAGAGAAAGTTTTCGATTATCCGATGAAGACATGATTAAATTAAATTATTGCATGGAAAAAACCGGAATGAAGAAAACGGAAGTGGTTAGAAAAGGAATTGATCTGGTCTACAATAAATTAAAAAAGGAGTAACCTACGTGTACTTGGCGGTATCAGGGTTACTCCAATGGGACACATCCACAAGGGATATGCACTAATAGTGTAGCATACCTCTTGTGGAAAATCAATATTTTACAGGAGGTTTTTTTATGGCAGCAGAACAGTGCAAAGTATTTTGAAATCCACTTGACGTTAGCTAGCTAACGTGATATATTTTAGCTAGCAACTATAAGGAGGTGCTAATTTGGTTGCTAAAAAGAACACTTCCGAATACTTCAAAGAGCGCCGTAAAACCATAGGACAGTTCAGCGTATCAGTTCAGAGGGAAAAACTGGAAAAACTTGATGCGAAGCTGAAAGAAAAAGGAATAACAAAAACCGCATGGCTTAACGAAAAGATTGACGAAGAAATCGGAGAATAAAAAACAAGGAGCAGTCATACCCGCAAAGTATAGCGACTGCTCCACCCCCAAAAGGAGTATGTAAATTATAGCACTGCATCCTCCTTTTGGCAAACAATTTTTGATAAAACGGAGGATTTCAAAATGAGAGAAAAACTTATCGAAGCAATCATCAACAATCTGGAACATACCAATGAGCATTTTCTGAAATGTATCCTTGCGTACACTAATAGACTGGCAGACCGTCAGAAAGGCGGTGAACAGTAATGGAAGAATTTGCAAAGATGATTTATGAGCAGTGGTGTAGTTCTGGAGAAGTAGAAAAAATTGCATGGGGTCAGGGATATAGTGATGCCTGGAAGAAAGTCTATGGTATTCTCAATGAGAAACTTGCAGATGAAATTGAGAAATCTGTAAATAAGCAGGTATGGAGTATTCAGGAGCAGTCATTTATTGCGGGTTTTGCCTATGCCTGCAAATGCCTTTCCAATGGGAAGATTGAATTTGGAGGAGGCGCTTTCAAATGAGATATAAAGAAGAAACTATCGAAATGCTGAAAAACATTAACGATGAAAAGATTTTGAGACTTATCTACGGCTTTGTCCGTAGCGGCTACCGAGAGGATAAAACAAAGAACACTATCCAGCAGACAATTGAGGTGTGAAGATGAAAGAAGTCATTACTATTGAAAATACTGAAATGCCAGTGAGAGAGTACAACGGGCAGAGAGTTGTGACATTCAAGGATATTGATACGGTACATCAGCGGAAACCTGGAACAGCAAAGGCAAGTTTCAGAAGAAACAAAAAGTATTTTCAGGAGGAAACAGATTACGTTGTTCTAGCAAGAAATTCCATAGGTACTTTGAGTACCATTGAAAATATCCCACCAAAAGGCATTACGCTCTTAACAGAAAGTGGCTATCTGATGATAGTCAAAACCTTTACAGATGACCTGTCATGGAAAGTCCAGAGAGAGTTGGTGAACACATACTTTCGGGTAAAAGCAAAACCAGCAACTTTGGAGCAATCTTCAGTTTGCCAGCCAAGCAATACACCTATACCCAAAAATCCTAGTTGGTATGCTAGAAATCAGCGGAGGATGTATAGGATTTGCAACAATGCCAATGTGCCGCAGTTTGTGTTAGAATACCACATTATGCTGAAAGTTGGAGAGGAATATGACTTGGACAAGGCAAACGAAATCTACAAAAAGGAAGTTGGTCATGCTCCAGAGAAAGGACTTGACCTTGTTCACCACTTCACAGACCTTGGAAAAACTGCAGACGATTATCTTGACCGCTTGGAAGAACTTGACAGATTTTATTTTGGTAGAAGATTGAGGTAAATGCGCAAGAAACCTTGATATTCCAGCCTAAAACAGGTATAATAAAAGGGTAAAATTTAGCCGAATCCATCAGCTTTGCCCAATAGCCGTTGCGGGAAAAACAAGGCTTAAAGGATAGGATGAACTGAGTAAGGACGGCAAAAACAGTTTAAGAATCACGCTCACTAGATGTAGAAAATCTATGTCTGGTGGGCGTTTTTTGTTGCTTAAAATACAGAAGGAGATAATTGGATGGAAGGATTAACAGTAACAGAGTACAGATGTCAGAGAGTTTTAACCACACAGCAGATTGCGGAAGCATATGGAACGGACACACAAATAATTACCAATAATTTTAACAGAAATAGGGATAGGTACCAGGAAGGGAAACATTTTGTGTGTCTGACTGGTGATGAGTTAAGAACATTCAAGACAACACATCAAAATGATTTTTCGTCAAGTAGAATAAATCAATTGTACCTTTGGACAGAAAAAGGAGCATTTCTTCACGCTAAGTCACTGAATACGGATCAGGCGTGGGAAGTATATGACCGATTGGTAGACAGCTATTTCCAGAAAAAAGATGATAAGACAAATATGCCTATGTCATATCGAGATGCAGTTGCACAGCTTCTGGAAAGCCTCGACCGGGAAGCAGAACTACAGGCACAACTTGATACAAGCAAAGATTGGTACTCTATCAAGCGAGTAGCAGCACTGAATAATGTTTCTTGGAAAACATTCAAATGGAGAAGGCTGAAAGAAGTTGGGGAACGTATGGGATATAAAGTAAAAAAGATATTCGATGCAAATTATGGGGAAGTAAATGCTTATCATAAAGATGTTTGGGAAGCTGTTTATCCAGATTATGAGCTTTAAATCAGCCCATTCTAACCGACAAAATGTACCCAAAAACGTGATCGCTGAGTGATCGTTTTGGTGTGTGGTTGGCGTTCACTTTGGTGTTCAAGTAGTGTTAGGTATGTGAACCAACTGGCGAACTGATATTGATAGCCGAAAAAGCTAGTAAAATCAACGGTTTGCTAACTTTTTGAAAAAATATTGAACCAACCAACGAACCACCAGATGAACTACCTATTGAACCACCTAACGGACTACCTGTTGAACCACCACTTGAACTACCAGACGGACCACAAAACAAGAATGTAAGAATATAAAGAATGTAAGAATATAAGAATGTAAGAAATTAAAAAGAAAAAGATTATTACTTACGTAATAATCTAAAAAGAAAAAGTCCCCTGATTTTACCTTTAGGGGCAGAAAGATTACTGCCAATGAATGGAGGTGTACCTAATGGCGCAAACAACAAAGGTTACTGGATCAGGTCTAACATCTTTCCTGAACGTGAATGGATATGACTTTCCTTGTCCTAAGGCTGGGTTTAGTTATATCATCACAACGACTGTCAATGCCGGAAGAAATGCTAACAATGCCGTCATAGGTCAACGAGTGGGTAGAGATCTGTATAAGCTGAATAACCTTGAATGGGCCATGCTTGAACCGGAAGTCTGGCAGATGATGTTGAGAGCAGTTGAACCTTTTTACATTCCGGTAACATTTGAAGATTATAGAACCGGAAAGCCGATAACCATAACAATGTATCCTGGAGACCGTGAAGCTAAACCATTGTACGCAGATCCGGAGAACCATATAGTAACCAAGTATGAAAACTGCAAGTTTAATCTGATTGATGCGGGACTGGAGTGATAGCAAATGCAAACTGTAAGTGCAGCTTATAAAAAAGCCATGCGAAAACCTAATAGGAATCGTGGTTATATCACTGCCAGGATTGGTATTATTAGTTCCATAGCACAAAATAATATAGTGGCAAGTGAAGCAGACAATGATTTCGCTTATTTTGCAAATACAACAGCAGCATTTAAAGGCAATACAGTTAGCCAGGTATACGCTACACTGGAAGAAGATTTTGCCAAGGTTGACGGCACAATGTATTTTCTTCCAGAGCAGGATGACGGATATGCCTATTACAATAATGGCTTGGTTCCAGATAAAATCCAAGGCTCAGTATATATTAACTTTGACGGCAATGTGGCAGACATAAAAGGCTTGACAATTGATTTTGGCGAATATTACCCAACTTCATTTACGGTTCAATCTGATAATGGTACACAAGCCTATGAAAATTCTTCCCGGAATTTCATTACAGAAGATACATTCGATGCTATTTCTTTCTTGCGGATAACCCCACTGACAATGGTTAATGGGCAGGGAAGAATGAGGATTTTGGAATTTACATGTGGAATTTCAAATACTTTCTCAAATAAGCAAGTGAAATCATTTACTTATAAGGATTATGTATCAACGATTTGTGAATCGCTTCCAAGCCAAGATATGACTTTGACTGTAGATAATCAGAATCTATATTACAATCCAGATAATCCAGAATCAGCAGTTGCTTATATGGAACAAGGACAGCAAATGAAAGTGTCATTTGGATATGATCTGGATGGGACTAGGAATATTGAATGGGTTCCTGAAATTACAGCATTTTTAAAATCTTGGAGCGCAACTGATACAGAAGCCAAGTTCACAATGGTTGATGTGTTTGACTGGAAATTGAATGGAACATATTACAGGGGATTGTATAGACCAGAAGGAATCTCTCTTTATGATTTGGCATTAGATGTACTGGAAGATGCCGGTATGAAAACAGATGAGTACGTGGTTGATCCATATTTGCAAAATGTTAAGGTCTATAATCCTGTTCCGGTGGTAAAACATTCAGAGGCATTACAGATAATCTCAAATGCAGGCAGATGCGTATTAAGCGTTGACCGGCAAGGAAGGGTATGGATAAAATCATCATTTTTGCCAGACATGTATGCCAGTGCCGGTATTGATCTTGTATATCCGAGTAGATTTTTGTATCCAGGAGAGGATATTTTACCGGCAGGTATTAAAGCTGCTAACAACGAGACAAAATTTAGCCATGTTGAGAATGTTTTGAAACAAGATCAACGTATAGGCTATGCCATATATAGTAATGATTTTTCATTGGTTGACGGATCTGTTTTGTTTCTGCCGGAAGATGAAGCGGAGTATTCAAAAGATACAGGGTACGTTAGTGATAGTATAGCGGATTCAAATGGTGATTTTGAAGATATTCCTAAAATTAATATTGACTTAGAAACAGGATACACATGTTTTGGATTTTCCATTGATTTTCGTAATGTAGCACCTCAGAAATACCATATTATCACTTATTATCAGCAGGAACAGGTACAAGATATTGAGATAGTAAATCCACAACTGCATAGTGAGTATAAAGAACAACTTGAAAAATTCGATGAAATGGAAATCGTTTTTTCGAAAGGATATCCTAATGCAAGGATAACAGTTGATAAAGTATCATTTGGAGACTCGACAGATTATACGCTGTCACGAGATTTTAATTTAAAAGGATCTCCTGTAGCCACTAGGCAAGAAAAAATTCAGTCCATTACGGTTAAACGAAATATATATACTATGTCGCAAGCGGAAATCACTGAATTGACATCAGAAGAATTGACACTTGATAGTGAAGAAATGACAAAGACGATATATTTTACAAATCCTGCATATGGACTGGAAGTATCTGTTACTTCAGGAACGGCAATGGTCGAAATAATATCGAGCAGCAATTATTATGCGAATATCAAAGTTACAGGTACAGTCGGGGATGCTATTCAGATATCTGTAAGCGGATACGAATATGTGGTATCAGAAAAGTCTTATACTGAAAAGCACAATGATACAGGAGTGAATAAGACATGGAATAATCCGCTCATCAGTGAAGAAAAGCTGGCGAAGGACCAGGAAGAATGGTTAGCAGAATATTATCTAGGAGATGTTGATTATCAAATCCCTTGGAATGGAGACCCACGTACAGATGCTAATGATTTATTTTTTCTGGAATTGAAAGACAGGGATAAGACAATGATACGTGCATATCAAAAAGAGTTAAATTATAGCGGTGCTTGGAGCGGCACATTAAAGGCTAGAAAGGTGGTGGAGTAATGCCATGGATACAACCTAAAACTGATTGGGAATCTTCTGACAGATTCAATGCCAGTGATTACAATCGGATAAAAGGGAACTTGAATTTTCTGCATGAAAGAGCAGAACAATTTTACCCTAATTTTGGAATTATTGATATGGGAGCTGATAAAGGGTATGCGGATTATCCGTATGCCAAAGAAATCAATAATTTTGAGAAGAATCTGGAAACCATCAACAAAAACGTTTACACCCAGAATATAGGCATGACATCTACCTTTTACAGCAATGGAGTATTTATCCAATGGAATGAGTTGAACAGGATAGAGTCTGCGACATTAAGAATCTATGAAATGTTGAACAGGCTGGAAGCTGGGTTGCCAGTATTAGCATTTAGACTTGGGAATGTGAAAGGAGTGAGAACCTGATGGAAACTTTAAAAACGAATTATATGGACGATATCATTGCATCTGGAAACAGCCGCAAATATACGCAAACAAGCAATGATGATGGTACAGTATCGTTTACAGATGCTACAAGTTATTCACAGGTTGGGGATACCTTTGGGGCAAATGATATCAACAAGACTAATAAAAATGTCAATCAGATAAATCATATTGCACCGGTTACACTGACTGCTACTGGTTGGGTAGGCGATACAGCCCCATATAGCCAAACTGTAGATGTTGAGGGACTTAGGGCAGACGATAATCCAATAATTGTAAGTATGCTTGCTGATGGGTCTTCTGTGGATGCACAAAAGGCATATAGTAAAGCATTTGGAATTATATCTTCTGGAACTGGAACTACAGCAGATGGCAGTGTAACATTTAAAGTTTACAAACTGCCAACTGTTGATATTGTTATTGGCTTGAAAGGGGTATGACCATGGGACAGGTATTAATGATTGGTGGTAGTGGTGGAATTGACCTCGATGTTGTATCAGCCGCAGCGGACGATGTTTTGTCTGGAAAGGTAATTGTTGGCTCAGATGGAGAACCTTTAACTGGTACACTAACCCTTAGTGGTGATGCCGGAGCCGGTGATGTGTTATCAGGTAAAACTTTCTATA